>Ga0233437_1000469_pt1 | contig 93538 bp, 60 predicted proteins | sample SI_122_August201_FD_182714 | JGI IMG/M metagenome (GOLD analysis project Ga0233437, IMG submission 182714) | Seawater microbial communities from Saanich Inlet, British Columbia, Canada - SI_122_August2016_200_MG | ecosystem: Environmental > Aquatic > Marine > Inlet | place: Canada: British... | reverse complement strand
AGAGATAACGCCCAGATGATCCAAACGTTCAACCTGCAGACCTTCCATCGAATCCCCTTCTTCGAGAGAGCGAATACGCCAAGAAGGATAAACAGATTTTTCCGGAAATGCACCTGCTCAATGTGAGTTATAAGAAGGCCTTGTCAAATGCTCTCGTTGATTTCAGCATTCAGTCAAAAAACAGAAAATACACCCTCAAAAGGATCCCACTATGACCCGCATACTCATCGCCGAATGCAAACAGGAAATATCCTCCTTCAACCCGGTTCACTGCACCTACGACAGCTTCACCATCAACGCCGGCGACCAACTCTTCGCCTACCACGACGGCGTGGAGAGCGAAGTCTGCGGCGCCCTCTCCGTCTTCCGCCAGCGCGACGATCTGGAACTCCTCCCCGGGTACGGCGCCCGCGCCTCCTCGGCTGGTCCTCTCGAACAAGAGAGCTTCATCCGCATCGCCGACGAATTCCTCGACGCCATCCGCTGCTATGCCCCGGACATAGACGCCTGCTTCTTCTCCCTGCACGGAGCGATGGGCACCACCGAAGAACTCGACCCCGAAGGATACCTTCTCCAGGAAGCCCGCAAAATCGTCGGCCCGGACATCCCCATCGCGATCTCCCTCGATCTCCACGGCATCCTCACCGCGCGCATGCTCCAACACTGCGACGGCCTCGCCGCGTACCACACCTACCCCCACGCCGACTTCGCCGACACCGGAGCACGCGCCGCCCGCCTCCTCCTGCACATCATCGACAAGGGAACCCGTCCCGCCGTTGCCAGAGTCCGCGTACCCACCCTCGTTCGCGGCAACGAACTGATCACCGCCACCGGCGTCTACGGCCGCTCGATCCGCTACGCCCAGGAACTCGAAAAACGGGACGACATCCTCGCCGCCGCCATGATGATCGGCAACCCGTTCACCGACGTCCCCGAACTCTGCTGCCAGTCGGTCGTCGTCGCCGAAGATCCCGAACTCGCCCAGGCCCAGGCGTTGCAGATGGCGCGCGACTTCTGGGAGCGGAGAGCGCAGATGCAGCCCGAATTCACCAGCGTCGAAGATGCGGTATCCCAGGCGCAGAACTGCACCGGCTCCGTCATCTTCACCGACGCCGCCGATGCCCCCTCCTCCGGCGCCCCCGGCGACAGCAACGCCCTCCTGGCCGGCCTCCTCGAACAGGGCTACTCCGGACAGGTCCTCCTGCCCATCGTCGATATTCCCGCCGTGGGACAGGCCTTTGCCGCCGGTGTCGGCAACACCGTCACCGTCGACCTGGGCGGCACCCTCGATTCCCGCTTCGCGCCGGTAATACTCGAAGTCACCGTGGATATGCTCTCCCGGGGACACTACATCTCCGAATCCTGGGGCACTCCCCAGAACTCCGGCCCGACCGCCGTGCTCAAAAGCGGCAACTACACCATCGTCGCCCACAGCCGCTCCATCGGTCTGGTAGACCGCTCCATCTTCCTCGCCCACGGCCAGGATCCAAAACGCTTCGACCTCATCGTCGTCAAATCGCCCCACTGCCAGCCGCAGTTCTTCGACGACTGGGCCGAGAAAAACTTCAACGTCGATGCCCCCGGCTCCACCAGCGCCAACCTGAAAACCCTGGGCCACACCGTCTGCCAGAGGCCCATGTATCCCCTCGACGAAGAGGCGATTTTCGAACCCAGGGCGGAGCTCTATACCTGAAAAAGTATCTTTTCTCAATCAAAGAACGACCGGGGCGCTTGCGTCATACATCCCCCTTTTGCTTCCGGCCCCTCCTGTTGTCGGATGCTCTGGAGCGGCGCCTATGCTGGAGCCGCTATGTCCGCAGCGATTGCGCACTCCGCAAACAGGACTCCTAAGGTGGCCGTCAAGGCCACTCAGCCATAGTCTAGCACAGACGCATCCCGAGGCGACCCGTAGGCGCCGCGTAGGGGCGTCCGGCAACAGGAGAAACACGAGAACCACCTCTCCAACACATACAGAAAGGCCGCATCACACAAGCCCTTCGGCTCCGGTAATGCGGCCTTTCCAAGTGAGTCGATTTCGCTATTCCAAATTCACGCCGATTCCGCCACCTCCTGCTTCAGCAACCTCCCTCCCCACACCAAACCCACAACAATCATCACCACACTGAGCAGTTGCGCATCGCTCAACCCCCACAATACCTTCTGATTGATGCGGATGAACTCCACCAGAAAGCGCGCCGTCCCGGCCAGCACCAGATACAGACAAAACGACAACCCCGGCGTCTGCAGCCGCAGCCGCGTCGCCCAGAGAAGGCCAAAAATACCCAGATGGCTCAGCGTCTCGTAGACCGGCGTCGGGTGCACCTTCTCAAAAGTCGGCACCACCCCGTCCGGGTACGCCATCGCCCAGGGCAGATCGGTCGGAATCCCGTAGTCACCATCCCCGGCCAGCTGGCAGCCGATGCGGCCGACCGCATATCCTATCGCCAGACAGATTCCGGCGGCATCCGCCACTTGCAACACCGGCGCACCGCTCCGCTTTATCATCCAGACAATCGCCGCTGCAGCCACTACAAAACCGCCGTACCAGGTCAAACCCGCTCCCGAAAAGATCGCCCCAAAGGTGTCTCCCCAGGTCATACCGGGCGGCGTCTCGAAGATCACGAAGTAGAGCTTGGATCCAACCAGACCACCGATCATGGCCGTGGTGATGAGCGACGATCCCAACTCCGGATCGATCCCCTTGCGCTCCAGCTCCTTCTTCAAAAAAAAGAGCGCGCTCAAAAAACCGAAGGCGACCATCAGGCCAAAGCTGGCGATGGTGATGGGACCGAGTTCCAATACGTAGGGACACATAATTACCCGCCATTCTCCGCAGTGAGTCGCTCGATGTCGCGCCGCAGCGCCTCGGCGATCTCCCGGTACACCTCGTAACTGCTCAGGCCATCGGCCCGCGCCCTGAATGAATCCATCTCCAGCGGCTCCCCAAAGAGCAGGCGGATCGGATGCCGTCCCGGCCGATGCTTCCCCTTGGGCAACGCCTGATAAGTACCGCTGATGTGAACCGGGACGATCGGCACATCCAGCTCAAAAGCGAGCAAACCGATACCCAGCTTAAACGGCTGCAGCTGGCCGCTGAGAGAACGCGTCCCCTCCGGAAAGATCAACAGCGGTCGACGCACTCCCACCAGCGAGCGAGCCTTGACCAGACTTTCGCGAAAATTTCCGTAGCGATCAAACGGCACGGCATTGGCAAAGCTCCGCATCAACCAGCCCCGCAACTCCGAGCGGAAGAAGTAATCCTTCGCCGCCATCAGATGACAATGGACTACATGCGGGTACACCCCCGTCAGTACCGAAATGGCATCCAGGTGACTGGCGTGGTTGGCGGCCAGCAGATAGGGACGATCGGCGGGAAGATTCTCCACCCCCTGGATCTCCAGGGAAAAGTAGCGCCTGAAGAACGGCGTGCACGCCCACCATACCCCCCGCTGGAGCATTCGTCGCCCCGAACCGGGCCCCGGGGCTTCGGGCCGCTCCCCATCCGTTCCGGGCGCCAGGGTCTTCGACCAGTAAGAGCCGGTCTCCCCGATCTTCTGCAGCTGCTCGAACTTGCCGGTCAGGTCCGGCTCCAGCCGTTCCAGCACCTGCTCCAGCGTCTGGCCACTGCGGTCGAGAGACGGCAGCTTCACCTCCAACTGCGTCTCCAGCAAGGCGGCGAACTCCACCGCCATCAGCGAGTCCATCAACCCATCCAGCGGCACCTGGGCCCGGGCGGCCACCCCTCCCGGGCTCAGTCCGGCGAGCTGGGCGATCTGGCGGAAAATCTCCCGCTTCCAGGGAGGCAGACTCGGGTCGAGTCCCGCCTCTTCATCCTTCTCGAACTCCAACTCGGCCAGGAGCGCCCCCCGATCCACCTCCCCGTCGTCCAGACGCGGCAGAGACCGTTTCCAGATATGCAGATGCTGAATTCGCTGATAGCTGGGAATCTCCTGGGAGATCTGGCTGGCTCGCTCCAGCACGGCCTGGCGCAGCTCCTCCTCCCCCTGCTTACTCGCCCGTTCCAGTACCGCCACACCGTGAACCTCTTCTCCCAGAGTCCGCGCCGACCGCACCCCCAGAACGCACAGCTCCGCCAGATGAGGCAGATCCCTGTAGAGCACCTCCACTTCCTCGGGATACACGTTCTTGCCGGCACCGGTGACGATCAGATTCTTACAGCGGCCGGTGATGTACAGATACCCCTCGTCGTCCAGACGTCCGATATCCCCGGTGTGCAGCCAGCCGTCGACCAGCGTCCGCGACGTCAGCTCCGGCTGATCGAAGTACCCGGCCATGACATTGACGCCCCGGACCAGCACTTCTCCCTCCCCCTGCTCATTCGCATCGGCAATGGCGATCTCCTGGCGCGGCAGCACCTGTCCCACCGACCCGGCTCGCACTCCGTCCGGCGCATTGACCGCCACGATGGGGGCCGCTTCGGTCAATCCGTACCCCTCGCAGATCGTCACGCCGAATTCCTGGAAAAGGTCGAAAATCTCCCCCGCCAGCGGGGCTCCACCGCTGACCAACAACCGCAGGCGACGCAGGCTCTCCAATTCCGGAAAACTCTCTCCATCCGCCTGCTGAGCCGCCAGACGCTGCAGCCGATCGCCGAGCATTTTGAGCAGACGCGGCACCGCCAGCAAACCGGTGGTCCCCGTCGCCTCCATCGCGCCAAAAATCTCGCGGCTGTTGAAAGCTTTCAAATAGGTGATCGTCGCCCCGCCCAGCATCGGCATCAGCAACCCCCCGGTAAACTCCAGGCAGTGGTGCAGGGGCAGTACCGACAGCACCTGATCGGCCTCGTGGATCCGGTGAACCTCGGCCAGCGCCAGCAGATCCGCGACGAAATTTCGGTGCGTCAACATCCCCCCGCGCGGCTCTATCAGGCTACCGGCGGTGAAGAGGATCGAAGCCACCTGATCCGGATCTATCACCGGAGGGTGCCAGTTCTCATCCAGCGGCGGCAGTCGGTCCAGTTGCGGCTGCCCGAACGGCAATCCGGAGTTTTCCAGATCGAAAAAGTGCAGATTCTCCTCTTCCGCCTGGCGGGCGGCCACTTCCTCTGCACTCAGTCGGGCATAGCAGCTACGCGAGGCAATCAGCGACCTGGCTTCGGTGAAATCGATCAGACTCCAGATATCCTCTTCCCGGGTCTGCGGATCGAGAGGAACGACGATCAAACCCAGGACCGAGGCGGCCATGTACGCGATGACCCACTCGGGGCTGTTTTCGGCGTAGAGCAGCACCTTTTCCCCCGGCTGCAGTCCCCGCTGCTGCCAGCTTTGAGCCAGACAGTCGACCCGCTCCTGCAACTGGACGTAGGTGAAGCGCCGCCAGCCATCTCCATCCTCCACTTGCAGAGCCACTCGGTCGGCGTACCCCGCTCCCGCCCAGCGCAGCAGATCGGGAATCGTCTCGATGCTCTCCTCTACGCGCCACTGCTCCTCCTCCGCCCCCACCTCCTCGGGCGCCTCGCGCAGCAGCGCATCTTCCTCCTGCTCTTCCTTTAAAACAAAGCGCCGTAAACCGGGCAGATGGATCTGCTGGAAATAATGTTTCCAATCGATGTTGGCCATGTCCATCGAGAAAATCCGCTGCTCCTCAACGGGCAGTGATTCGAACAGGGCCCGGGAACGAGCGACTTCGAAACGACATCTGAGCGTGGTGTACGGACCGAACAGATCCGTGAAGTAGAGAAGCCGCCGCAGCTGTTTCTCGAGCATCCCCAGCTGGCGTTTCTTCTGTTTCGGCGCCAGTTTTCCGGGCAGCCGGTCCAGCATCCACTGGCTTATCCGCAGTGGGTATAAATAGCGGAAAGTGAACCTGAATCGAAAACGCCGCATGCTGGGGAAATCCCATTCGGCGAGCTCCGGAATACTCCCATCCCGGCCGCGCAGCGGGTGCTCCTCGAAATACCCCCTGACGTATTCGTACATTTGCCTTATCGTCAGCGGGCTCTGGGCGCTGGTCGCGGCGTGGAAGACGCGCACCTGGTCGCCGCTCGCCACTTTGGCCGCCGCCAGAATCGTGTTGACCACGATATCTATCGGCACCAGGTCCATGACCACGCCGTCTCCGGTCGGAAAATCGGGCAACTGCCCCCTGCCGTAGGCGATGATCATCGGCTCGGCCACCTTCAGGCCGAAAATCCACCCGGGCTCGGGATCGACCAGACTGCTCTCCGTTATGCTCGGACGCACGATGGCCAGCGGCACCTCTCCACGGCGCTTGACCAGCATCTGCTCGCCCATGGCCTTGGTAAAGGTGTAAACGTCGTTCCATCCGCAATCTCTTGCCCGACGCATCCCCTCATCTATCAGCCGCCGCTCGATCCACCGCTTGCGACGATCGTCCATCAACTTGGCGAGCCGCTTATCCGAAATCTGGCGACTGTGGTTCTGCGCCAAGATCTCCCGCCGAAAAACCTCCTGCTGCTCCGCGCTGTTCGCCTGCGCGTGGACCTCCTGACAGCGCGCCTGACAGGCGGCGATCTCCGCTTCCGGGTCGAACGGCTCATCCGGCACTCCCCCCTCCATCATCTGGCTGATGTTGCGGTCCAGAGGCAGAGGGTCTTCGGCAATAGAACCGGAAAGACGGCCGCTCACATACGCGGTCGAAACGTGGACGTAAACCGCCTCCTTGCGGCACTGGCGGGCAAATTCCAGCAGTTCCTGAGGACCCAGCGTATTGAGCTGAATGGCGCGATCCAGGGGCTCGTCGAAGACCACACTGGCCCCGGGGGCGATGATCAGATCCACCTCGGCGCAGAGTTGCTGGCGGATATCCTCAGCCACTCCCATGCCCGGATTCCCCAGCTCACAGTCGACGGCCGACACCTTTTGCCTGGCAGCGGCAAAACCTCGAGGGTCCTCTCGCCTGAAACGATCGAAAGCATCCCTGGCGAACAGTTCCTCATCCAACCGTTCTGCTGCCGAAAAAACGCGACCGTCCGCCTGCCTTTTGGGGCGAAGCAGCAAATAAAGCCGCTCGATTCCAGGGAGATCGCGGAGAATCTTGGCGACCAGGGCCTGGCCATAAAAACCAGTCCCTCCGGTCAGCAGAATGGTGCGTCCCTTGTAGAATTCTCTGATCATGGTCGGCCAAAACGCTGTTTATCCGACCCATGAGATTGGTTCGGCGGTGGATAGGAAAAGGATTTTTTCAAAACCAAATTTCTTGCTAAGATGGGGTTTACATTGAAGTTAAAATATAGGATTGGTGTCCCTGAACACAAGGCTCAGACCTCTTTTTTGGGTGCTTCTGATTCCCCTCCGGGCGAGCCTTCCCCTGAACTCTCAGGCCTCCCTTCGGCCGCTGGATCATCCTCTGCCAACCCCTGACCGGTGATGTAGGGATGGCGCACCTTGCCCTTCAGCGCCTCGCGCAAGTCGTCCGTCTGAAGATCGAGTTTCGCTTTGCCGGGTTTCATCTTCATCACCTGCCACAGAGGCGGGTCTGCGTGCTCTTTGCAAACTTTTTAAGATATGGCATACTGGCCATCCCCGGCAAACTCCTCCCCCTTGGCCCTCTGTCTCGACACCTTTTATCTTTCCCCCATCTTTCCCCTTTTTGAGGAGACAGCCCTCTCCTTTTGAGGAGAGGGGCAAAGAACTGGATTTTTCCAGTGTCTGTACATTTGCCTATCCATCATCCGCAGTCCATTCAGGAGAGCTTCTAATCTCTACTGCTCGCTGGGTTATGATCGCCAACCCCGCCGCCGGCGGTGGGCGGGGAATGCGCGTCGCCAAAAACGCCGTTGCCGCCCTCCGGCAGGCGGGACGTAACGTCGACCTGCGCCCCACCGACCGTCCCGAACAGGCCGCCGAACTCGCCGCCGAAGCGCTGCGTCAAGGCGCCGAGAGATTGATCGTCTGCGGCGGCGACGGCACCCTCCGAGAGTTACTTCCCGCCTTGATGGGAAGCGGCTGTCCCCTGGGTCTGCTCCCCTTTGGAACGGCCAATGATTTCGCTCGGAGTCTGGGCATTCCCCGCCGCTTCAAAGAGGCGATTTCCGTCCTCCTCCGGGGCCGCGTGCAGACCATCGACCTCGGCAATCTCAACGATCGCCCCTTTTGCACCGTCGCCACTTTGGGTTTCGACGCCGAAGTGAACCACGCCGTCAGCACGCGCCAGGTCCCCTTCTCCGGTACCCTGGGCTATTTGTGGGCCGCACTCGGCCGGTTTTCCAGCTATACCCCTCCCCCGGTGCATCTGAGGGGAGAGTTTGGGGAGTACCGGGGATGCCCCCTTCTCGTCGCCACCGGCAATACTTCGAGTTACGGAGGGGGGATGAAGATCGCTCCCCTGGCCGATCCCGGCGACGGGACCCTGGACGTGTGTATAATCGAACAGGTCTCCACCCCCACCCTCCTGCGCGTCCTGCCGCGAATCTTCTGGGGAGGACACACCACCCATCCGGCCGTGCGCGTGGAGCGCACCACCTGGCTCGACATCGAAACCGAGCAGCCGCAGATCATGTACGCCGACGGCGACTTCGCCGGCACCACCCCTGCCCACATCCGCACGCTGCCCGCCACTCTCGACGTCGTCCTCCCCCTTTCAGAGACCTGATTGAGAGATCCATCTATGTATTTCCTTGCCTAGGCACATCTTATTTTTCATATTCCCAGGGTTCGCAGTTCCCCCATACCAAACGCACGGCGCATTTCTGCCTATGGCTACCCGGGCACAAAAAATCCGCCTCGCCATCTTCTTCGTCGTCGCCAACAGCGTGCTGGGCGCCTTCCTCCTCTTTGTAGCCGGTGCCCACCTGCTGAAAAAGCGCGAGTTCTACAGCATCGAATTCGCCGGCGTCTCCGTGGGCGGTCTCGGCAACGGGGCGCAGGTCAAATACCAGGGAATCACCGTGGGACGCGTCGAAGACACCTTCATCTCCCCCGAAGACATCGGCACCGTGGTCGTCTCCATCTCCGTAGACCCGAGCAAGGTGAAGAACGCCATGCGTCGCGACACCCGGGCGATGATCTACAACCTGGGCATCACCGGGCTGAAATACATCGAACTCGTCCCCGGAACCAACCAGGCCGAAATCCTGCCCCCCGGCTCGCGCATCGAAGCGGGGGAAACCTTCCTGGCAGACATTGACCGACAGGCCGAAATCCTCACCAATAAGATCGAGCTGGTTCTCGACGGCGTGAATCAGCTCCTCGGCGAGCAGAACCGCCGCCAGATCACCCGGACGCTCGAAAACGCCGGCAAAGCCACCGCCGCCGCCGACGATATCATCCAGCAGAATCGACCCCATATCGACGCTACCTTCGCCAACATGGAGCAGACCTCCCGCTCCCTGGCCCGGGCCACCACCACGCTGCAGGCCACCACCGATTCACTCCATCAGATGCTGACCGGACCCCAAACCCGAGCCACTCTCAAAGATATTCAGGAGATCGCCCGCCACGTGCACGAAACGGTTCAGGGGCCACTGCCGCAGTTGATCGCCAGCATGACGCAGACGAGCGAAAACGCCGGCAATACCTTCGTCCACGTCGATCAGACCGTCCTGCAGAGCCGCAACAGCCTGATCAACGCCATGCAGGACCTCGAAGAAGCCCTGCAGAACGTTCGCGAACTATCCGAAATCATCCGCGACAATCCGTCCATCCTGATTCGTGGAGGCAGCCGCACCGATGGACCGAACTGAGTCGACCCGCTCGCTTCTCCTGCCCTTCTGCCTGCTCGTCGCGCTGGGCGTCTTCCCCTCCTGCTCGTCGATGCTGGGCGGCAAGGCTGAAATCCAGCAGAAGCGCCGCTTCACCATCGCCGCCGAACCGATTCGACGCTATCTGGAAGAATCCGACCGCCCCTACAGCGCCACGGTGCAGTTGCGCACCTTCGACATCGCCGGCTCCTACAACCAGAGCGAAATCATCTCGCGCAGTTCCCTCTACGAACTGCAGCGGAACCCCCTGTACGTGTGGGGGCAGCGTCCCAGAGATATGATCACCGACGTCGTGCTCGGATATCTCAAAGACGCGCAGCTCTTTACCAGCCTGGTCACCGAACGGGCGCTGCTCGACGAACGCCCGGAGTACGTGCTGAGCGGCACCGTCAAGGCGCTGGAGCGCTTCGACAGCGGCGACCGCTGGTACGCCCGTCTGCTCCTGTCCATGCAGCTGATGCGCCAGGAGGACGGAAAGGTGATCTGGCGCGGAGAAATAACCGCCGACGACGAGCTCGAAGTCTTCAATTCAGACATGGAATACACCGTCCAGTCCCTCAGCGAAATTCTGCGCCGCAGGATGGAGCGCTTTATACGCGAAATCGACTTCCTCTTCCTCAACATGGAGCACGCCCAGAACGGAGTGCTCCCCGGCCTTCTTGCCCCTGCGGATTCAACCGGCTCAGCAGTGCTCGATTCCACGAAAACCGAGAGGGAGATTCCGTCCTATTACGAACTAATACCGGGCAAACTCGCCCCGGAATGACAGACCTGGAATAGCTTCCCCATGAGACGATCCTGTATCTGCTGCCTCCTCCTGCTCCTCGCGCCGGCCCTTTCCGTTCTGGCCAGTGAGGACACCTGGATCGCCAACCGCCGCAAGGCGCAGCTGGCCATGGATCCCACCCTGATCCCCAAGGGCAAAGGCATGCTCTTCGTGCCGACCATGACAAGCGGTTTCCGGGAGCCCAACTACCAGATCTTCAGCAACGGCAAGGAAATCGCCACCGAAGAGACCGGCACCGGCGTCCTCCTCTCCCCCGGCGCCTACGAAGTACTCATCGGCTCTGGCGCCATCGCCCAGATGATGCGCCGGGAAGTCGAAATCGTCGAGGGCTGGACCTCTCTGGTCAAACCGTGGTGGTCCGGGCTGGCAATCGACGTAATCGACGAAACCCGTGCTTCGATCAAGGAATCCTACGAACTGTTCGAAGAGGGCAGAGGCCAGGAAAACTTCGGCATCGGCTTCGGCGTTGAGGAAGAACGCGGCGAAGCGGTCGACACCTGGTTGCTCAAACCGGGGACCTACACCATCGTCAAGGTCGGCGAAAATGTCGCCACCCCCCGCAAGTTCAGCGTCCGCCTCCTGCCCGGCGAGTTGATCCAGCAAAATCTGGTGGTCGACGACAACGGCAATTTCGTCGGCTTCTATCCTCCCAGCTATCTGCAACTGGGCGGGAAGCTCTCCTCCAAGTGGAACAGCCGCTGGGAGCTGAGTATGTCGACCCAGTTCAACACCTCGCAAAACACTTCTAACGAGGAGGCCAGCCTCTCCTTCACCGGCCAGTTGCGCAACCGCAGTCGCTACAACAGCGAGCACCATTTTTTTGACCTGCGCATCATCCTCGAAGAGGGGTTCACCAAGGAAGGGGGCGACGCCCTGCGCAAGTCGGTGGATGAAATCGAGGCTCGCAGCACCTACATCTTCCGTATCTCTCGCCGCCTGGGTCCCTATTTGCGGGCGGTGCTCAACTCCAAACTCTTCCCCGCCGACGTGTTCTTCGACGAAGCCCAGGTCCTGACTCTGCTCGACGCCGATGGCCAGATCATCGAGACCCGCCGGGGGGTCACCGAATTCACCCGCGAGCCCTCCTTTTACCCTCTCGAACTGCGTCAGGGAATCGGCATCAACTCCGAGGTGTATCGCAGCTTCCCCCTCAATATCGACCTGCGCGTCGGCCTGGGAGCGCGGCAGCAGATCGTCTCCGACTCCTATGAACTGGACGGAGAGATCGCCACCCAGCTCGAAAACGTCTCCAGCACCGGTCTCGAAGCGCTGCTCATCATGGATGCCCAGCTGAGCCGCTACGTCAACCTCGACTCCGAATTCGATATCCTCATCCCCTCCTCCCAGACCAGCACCTGGGAATTCACCTTCGAAAACAGGGTGCGCACCTTCCTGACCCCCTTCATCAATATGGACATCGTCTTTGATCTGGAGAGGCAGAAACCGCTCAACGAGCTGAAGTCCAGCCAGCAGGTGCTGCTGCGCTTCGTCAAACTCTTCTGATCTATGGAGCACGTCCGCAGCGCAGATCGAGGCCTGATCCTTTCCGGAGCACTGACCCTTCAGCAGATCTCCGAGTTCGAAGAGGAGTTCGACCGACTCCTCCTCCAGTGCTCCGACCTCAGCATCCAGGTCGACGTCGCCCAGCTCACCGAACTGGACACCGCCGGAGCCGTCTTCCTGCTCCGCCTTCCCGAACGGTCCCGTCGGGCCGGGAAGGAAGTCGAACTATCCTCGCTTCCAGCCCATCTGCAGCCTTTTTTTGACTTCGTCTCTCGCGGCGCCCGGGAGCGTCCGGAACCGACTCCGCGCCCTGGCTTTCTGGAACAACTCGGCGGCTGGATCCAGGAACTCAACCGGCAGCTGGCCGACTTCTGCTTCCTGGCCTCCGATCTGACCTGGGCATCCCTAAGCGCCATCTTCCGCCCCAGGGGCATCCGCCGCGGCGCCCTGGTGGAGCAGGCCACCGCCGTCGGCTCCTCCGCCCTGCCGATCGTCGGCCTCATCCTCTTTCTGATCGGCGCCGTCTCTTCACTGCAGGCCGCCGCCCAGCTGCGCAAATTCGGCGCCGACGTCCTGGTCGCCGAGCTGCTGGCTATCGGCATCACCCGCGAACTGGGACCGCTGATGACCGCCATCCTCGTCGCCGGCCGCAGCGGCTCCTCCATCTCCGCCGAGATCGCCACCATGAAATTCACCGAGGAGATCGACGCCCTGCAGACCATGGCCCTCGATCCCCTGCGCTTCGTGGCCGTGCCCAAGATGTGGGCCATGATCCTCTGCTTGCCGATGTTGACTATCATGGCCGACTTCGTCGGTATTCTGGGGGGTGTCTTCATCGGCGTCGTCTTTATGAAAATCCCCCCGGTCGCCTTCTTCGATCAGGTGCTCAGCGCCCTCTTCCTCAAGGATATCGCCACCGGTCTGGTAAAGAGTTTCTCCTTCGCCTGGATCATCACCTGCATCGGCGTCTTCCGCGGTCTCCAGTTCAGCGGCGGGGCCGCCGGCGTCGGCTTCTCCACCACTTCCTCGGTGGTCACTTCGACCTTCGGCATCATCGCCCTCGACTGCTTCTGGGGCGTGCTGTTCTACATGCGATGAAAAGCGAAACCGCCATCGACATCGCCGACCTGTGCGTCGCCTACGGCGAAAAGACCATCCTCGACGGGATCGACCTGCAGATCGAGGCGGGTGAAATCGCCGTCATTCTGGGAGGCAGTGGCTGCGGCAAGAGCACCCTGCTCAAGGCGATCATCGGGCTGGTCACGCCTCGATCGGGGCGGATCGCCCTTCTCGGCCAGGAGTGCGCTTCCCTCTCTCCCCCCGAACGAGAACCGCTGCTGCGCCGCATCGGCGTCATGTTCCAGTACGGAGCACTGCTCAACTCCCTGAGCGTGGGCGAAAACGTCGCCCTCCCTCTGGAGATGCACGCCGCCCTTTCCCCCTCCCTCCTGGAGGAGATCGTCCGCACCCGGCTGGAACTGGTCGGCCTCGGTCACGCCTACGAGCTGTTCCCCGAAGAGCTCTCCGGCGGCATGCGCAAACGCGCCGCCCTGGCCCGGGCAATGGCCCTCGAACCGGAAATCCTCTTCTGCGACGAGCCGGGTGCCGGCCTCGACCCGGTCACCGCCGCCGGCATCGACCAACTCCTCCTCACCCTCAACCGCGAGCTGGGCACCACTCTGATCATCGTCACCCACGAACTGCTCAGCATCGAGCGCCTCGACGGCCGCCTGCTCATGCTCGAAGCCGGCCAGGTGCTGTTCACCGGCCGCGTCGCCGAAGCCCAAACCTCGGACCACCCGGTCGTCCATCATTTCTTCCACCCCACCGCTTGAATCCGGAGAGCTATCTGTGGAGATCGTCATCATCGCCGCCGTCAGCAGCAACAATGTCATCGGCCGCGAAGGCTCCCTCCCCTGGCACTACCCCGTCGATATGAAGCACTTCAGGCACACCACCGGCAAACACCCCATCCTCGCCGGCCGCAAGACCTTCGAATCCTTCCCCCGCCGCCCCCTCCCCAACCGCACTAATCTGATCCTCACCCGCAACGCCATCTACGACGCTCCCCAAGGGGTCGTGGTCTGCCGTGATATCGAAGAAATCCGGAATTACTGCAAAAAAGAGGGCGCGGAAAAACTATTCATCCTGGGAGGAGCCGAGATCTACCGCCTCACCCTCCCCATCGCCGACGAGATGGTCCTCACCCACATCCCCAAAGAGGTGGAGGGAGATACCTGTTTTCCAGAGTGGAATCGAACCGAATGGAAGGAAATCGATCGCCGCGAAGAGGAGGGCCTGATCTTCGCGACCTATCGACGCATAGGAGAAAAAGCCTTCACTCTTCCCGCCGCCTGAACACCATATCCGCAAACTTCGCCCCCGGTGCCCCGCGCACATGGCTGACCCGCAGCACGTCGAAAGCCGAAAAACCACAGCGCCCCAATTCGGCGGTGAACTCCTCCAGCGAGTACCCCCCCTCGAAACGCCGCCCAATCGACACCTCGGCGATGATCAGATCGGTCTGCCGCAGGAAATCCCGTCCACCGCGAATCACCTCCAGCTCGAACCCCTCGGTATCGATCTTCAGCACCAGCGGTCGAGCTAGAGACGGGCGCTCCGCCAGCAGCTGATCGAGCGTCGTCACCTCCACCAATCGACTCTCCAACGCCGCTCCGGTATCGGTCAATCCCGTCCGCAGCTGCGCCGAACTGCGGGTCAACTGCCCCGGGTCGACCATGAACTCGCGCACCTCCTCCCGCTCCCCCAACCCCTTGAAGAGGAGTTCGCAGTCGTAGCGACGCGCCAGCTTTTCCAGGTGCTCCCGGTAATCGACGATCGGCTCCACCAGCAGAAATTTGGCCTCGGGAAAAGCCCTGTGCAGTTCGATCGTCCCGAAGCCGGCCCCCACGTCTACGACTGTCTGTGCCTCGATCGATTGACGCAGATAGGCCGGACTCCAACGCCATTTCTTGACCTCGAAACCGAGCCCTCGCCCCAAACGCTTGAGATATCTCTTCAGCATCGGCAAAAATGATCCGCCGGAAACAACCGCCGGCCGCAAAGGACTGCAGTTGCCCCCGTTGTGGACCCCTATTATTTTATTCTCAAAAGTTTCCGGCTAATGTTCCCCCAGAAAGATTTCGGGGAAATTTCCAGCCTCGAACCGGCCCGTCAAAAACGCTTTCAACGCGATCACATAATAGCGATTTATGCGATCGATCACCAGCCCACTCCACGAACAGAAAGGCGACCCCCGATGTTCGAAAAGCTCGACATGGCCCCCCCCGACCCGATTCTCGGCCTGACCGCCGCCTTCAATGAAGAGACCAACCCGAACAAGATCAATCTGGGCGTTGGCGTGTACAAGGACAGCCAGGGGAAAACCCCGGTTCTCGCCTCGGTAAAAAAGGCGGAAGAACGCATCCTGGCCGCTGAGCAGAGCAAGAGCTATCTGCCCATCGACGGCCCCCCGGCGTATTCCCGGGCAGTCCAGGAACTCCTGTTCGGCGCCGACCACGAAATCATCGCCAACGGCCGGGCCGTCACCGCACAGAGCCCGGGAGGCACAGGCGGCCTGCGCGTGGCCGGCGACTTCATCTATCAGCAGTTCCCCACTGCTCGCATCTGGCTCAGCGAACCGACCTGGGCGAACCACCCCAAGATCTTCCAGGCCTCCGGCCTGGAGATAAAAACCTATCCCTACTTCGACACCGCCACCAACGGTCTCGACTTCGAGAGCATGCTGGCCGCCATCGAGCAAATTCCGGCCGGTGACGTCCTCCTGCTCCACGGTTGCTGTCACAATCCGACCGGCGTCGATCCCACCCCCGAACAGTGGGCGCAAATCGGCGCGGTCGTCTCCGCACGCGGCATCCTGCCCCTCGTCGACTTCGCCTATCAGGGCCTGGGCTCCGGCTTGAGCGAAGATGGAGTGGGTCTCCTCGCCCTTTGCCGTCCCGGTCTCGAGTTGCTCGTGGCCAGCTCCTTTTCCAAAAACTTCGGCCTCTACAACGAGCGCATCGGCGCCCTCACCCTGGTCGCCGCCGATGCCGACGGTGCGGCAACGGCTCTCAGCCATCTCAAGATCGCCGTCCGCACCAACTACTCCAATCCACCCGCCCACGGCTCGGCCATCGTCACCGAGGTTCTCAACGACCCCGAACTCCGCCAGCAGTGGGATACAGAAGTCGCCTCCATGCGCGACCGCATCAACGGCATGCGCCAGCTCTTCGTCGACACGCTCAAGGCCAAGGGCGTCGAGGGCGACTTCTCCTTCATCACCCATCAACTCGGCATGTTCTCCTTCTCCGGTCTGACCCCCGAGCAGGTCGCGCAGTTGCGCGATCAGTATGCCATCTACATCGTCAATTCCGGCCGCATCAACGTCGCCGGCATAACCGAGGCCAACATCGACTACCTCTGCACCGCCATTGCCTCGGTGCTGTAGAAGTTCCACCAGAGATAAATGCGAAGGGGGATGGCTCGTACCGGTGAGCCATCCCCCTTCGCCTGAAATCCCTTTTTTTCCCTGAATTCAATCAAAAAACGGACAGCTCCCGCAGGCGCCGGATGATCTTCGGCAGCACCTGCAGAACGCAGTCCACCTGCTCCTCGCTGTTGCCCCAGCCCAGACTGAAGCGCACCGCTCCGGTGGCCAGACGCGGCTCCACCCCCATCCCCCGCAGCACGTGCGAAGGTTCGGTCTCTCCCGAAGCGCAGGCCGAACCGCTGGCCGCAGCCACCCCCTGCAGATCCAACCCCAAAACGATCTCTTCCGATTCAATCCCGCGGAAGGAGAGATTCGACGTATTGGCCAGCCGCAGCGTCGGATGGCCGTTTACCTGCACATCCTCCAGTGCTCCTAGCAGCCCTTCCTCCAACCGATCCCGCAACTGCCGCATCTCCGGCTCCATCCTTTCCATCTCGGCCATCCTCAACTCCACCGCCTTACCCATCCCCACGATGCCGGCCACATTTTCGGTCCCCGCTCGCCGTTTCCACTCGTGGCCTCCCCCGTGCGCCAGCGCTTCGATCTCCATACCCTCGCGAATGTAGAGCGCTCCGATCCCCTTGGGACCGTTGATCTTGTGCGCCGAAACCGACACCAGATCGGCATTCAGCTCGTCTACCTTCACCGGCAGCTTGCCAAAACTCTGTACTGCATCCACGTGAAAGGGAATGCCGCGCTCCCAGGCCAGACTCCCTATCTCCTCGACCGGCTGGATGCAGCCGGTCTCGTTGTTGGCGTGCATCACCGAAATCAGCGCGGTCTCGTCGTTGACCACCTGCGCCACCTTTTCGGGATCGACGATACCCCATTTGTCTACCGGTACATAGACCACTTCGTATCCCCGTTCCGCCAGGTGCTGACAGGTGTGCAGCACCGCGTAGTGCTCGATTGCCGTGGTGACGATTCGCCGCCCCCGCCGTTTGCAAGCGGCAGCGACCCCCTTGATCGCCCAGTTGTCCGCCTCGGTACCACCGCTGGTGAAGTGCACCTCCTCCGGGTCGCAGCGCAGCGCTCCGGCCAGCGTTGCTCGGGCTCCCTCCATCCCCGCTCTGGCCTCCTGGCCCCAGCCGTGCAGGCTGGAGGGATTGCCGATCTTCTCGGTCAGATAAGGCATCATCGCTTCCAGCACTTCGGGACGCACCGGTGTGGTGGCGTTGTGATCCAGATAGATCCGACTCAATTACTTCCTCCTCGTGCAACTCTCAAAAAATAATCTACCGCTGATTGACCATCATGTTGAGAATCCGTTTTCCAAAAGCTTGGTCGAGTTGGAGAATCTGCGGCACGCCTTCGTGGTTGTTGCGCTGGTATTTCGTTTTCTGCGAGTTGCCCCGTTCGTCGATCTGTTCCCATGCACATCGGGATCCGATATCCCCCAGTCCGCGATTCATTGAACGCCAAAGCTGACCGCCCTGATCAGCAGGGGTGAACCGCTCAATATCTCCGCTCGACTCTTCAACGCGGTGCCGTCTTCCAGAATGAACTCCTCCACCTCCCCGTCGACCACTCCCTCACTTCCCCTGGATGCGGCTATCTGAACGTTCTCTTCAGCCCGGCGCTGCAGGAACTCGACCAGCGCACCATCGAGCAATTCCACTCCGGAAAAGCGATCCACCCGTCCTTCCTCGATGAGCTCTCCCATCCGCTCCCAGAGTTCCTCCCTTTCGTCGCTTAACCGCCGTCCCGCCAGGAAATACAGCGTGTGGACCTGATCCACTTCGCCCAGTGTCACCCAGCCGTCTCTCCCCGGACCGTACTGCCATCGTCCCGAATAGACGAGTTGGCTGCCGAAGAGATCTCGACGCTCTCCTTTCGAACTGTAGAGAAAGGCGTATACCTGGCAGTCGGTAGCCACTTTGAAGCGCACCTGCAGCCGATCTCCGCTCTCCAGCATTACGCCCTCTTCGACTGCTACTGGGTGCATCATGCCCGCTTCGTCGCGGAGCACCAGCAGATGCAGATCCACCGCCAGTTCCGCCTCCTCTTCCCCGCCCTCCTCTGAGCCAGTCTTCCTGGCCGCCAGCTCCCGCAGCTGCGACTCCTCTAGGCGCCGGCGAACCGTCCCCAGCAGCAGCCCTTCCTCGGCATCGATCAGGAAAAGGCGCAGGTATGCCCACCCGTCCGCCACCTCCACCCGTCCCGCCAGCACCCGCTCGGTTTCCGCCTCCTGCCACAGACGAGGCGGAACCAGTTCCTCCCCCTCCCACTTGAGTTGCGAACGGTCCGGCGTGGCCAATCGCACTCCGGTGCGCAGCAGCGCCGAAATCAGCTGCTCGTCCAGCAGTTCGGTGGTCGGCGAACTCTTCCCATCCGACTCGCGGAAACCCAACCAGCTGACCTGCTCCTCCCCGACCTGTTCTCCCAGCGGCCCCACAAGTTCTCTCACCACCAGGTCGATCTCGTCCCCACCTCTGGAGGGCGGCGACCATCCCCCACAGGCCCAGAGGAACACCGACAGACTCAGGACCATCCCCTCCCACCACCAGTTGCACTTCCCTCTCATCGATCTTTATCCTTCCGCACCAGGCTCATAATCGACTTTTTCCCCTTTTTCGCCAGCATCCGACTCCACAGAATGCGCGCCTCCTTGAGAATGGTGCGACGCCCCATATCCCGCTCCGGAATCTGCTCAAAGACGTTGTGCAGCGCCGAAAAAGCGGGGGTTCCCATCCCTTCGACAAGGGTCAACAACTGGCGGTATTGTTCCGCTTTGTCCAGACGAATGAGCACCGCCGCGAGCAGAAAATCGGAATCTGGGTCGTCCGGCCCGAACTCCGCCAGCGAACGTCTGTACGCGCGCACGAACATCAGCACCGCGCTCGGGTCCGAAGTGAGCCGGTGGGGGTTATCCTCTATCAACCCCTTTATCATCTCGTCCCCGTGCAGGTCGACTTTTTTTTCTTTTTGCCCATTCCGCTTCGGTTCCCCCTCACCCGCCATCTCCTCCAGCACTTCACAGGCGCGGGTCACAATCCCCTGCTTACGGCTCTTGAACACCTCCCAGTCGTCCTCTTCCTCCATGCGCTGGACCTCGATCAGAGCGACCAGCTCCTCCCGTGCCGCATCCCCCATGGACACCACTTCGGCCACCATATCGGAGTAGTTGGGCGCCCGATCCAGGCGGACGAGAATGCCGGCCAGCGCCCCGTCGGTCTCCGCGTCGAGTTGCTGCCGACCGACCGCCCGGCAGCGCCCCACGCGCGAAAAGATCCCGGCCGGATCCGAACTGAGAGTGCAGAGATACATCCACAGGGGATGCATCAAGTCGCGCACTCCGGGATTATCAGCCCGATAGGACTCGAAAAAACCGCGCAGCCCCCGCTCCCCCAATCCCAGCAGTTGCTCCATAAAGACCGCGCGCGGTTTGGGCACCAATCTCTTGCCCAGCGTGGTCATCAGCGGGTGCCGATCGAAGCGCAACGCATCTCGATAGTCGTGCAGCACGTCGGCAAAACTGCGCGGCTCCACCTCCTGGCCCCGCCGGAGGGCGATCTGGCGCGCCGCCCCGTGGATGATATCCCGGTCGAAGAGGAACATCTTGGGAAAATTGAATATCTGAGCGATCCGCTCCATCTTATCCCGCGCCCACTTCTCCTCCAATTCGGGAGAAAAGATCTCTCGTCCCAGGGTAAAGGAATCCTCCGAGCGCGCCCCCACCGCCGTTATTCCGTATAGACGGGTCTTATAACCATCGGCGAACTCCTTCACCTCGGAGCGCAGCGGATCCTCGCTCTCCCGCCGATGTTGATTCAGCGCCCGGATCAGCTTGATCTGCTGCAGTTCGCCCAGGCGGCCTCTCGTAAGCGACCTGGCCTCCTGACCATACGCCCCGATCACTTCGACCAGCAGCAGGTAGTCCAGCAACATCCAGCTGGCATAGATCAACCCTTCGGCGATCGCCCAATAGTCGTATCCCCGATCCTCGGCGGCGTTCAACAGAATCTGGGGGAGATAGATGGTGCGGCGACGACGACCGATGTGCAGCGCCTGATGGCGGCGAAAATGATCGAAAAAGAGGAGGTTTTCGTCGCGCACCAGGGTAATGCTGAGCGGTACGGCCAGCAGCGCCTCGCGCAGATGATCGGGAATCTTTTTGAAAACCTTCCAGAACAGCAGCACCAGCGGGTCCCCGGCGTGCAACTTGGCCAGACGACTGTCATCCGGGAAATAGGGCAGGCGGGTCTGTTCGCCGAAGAGGATGATCTTGTCGGCAACGGTAATCGCCTGGTTCACTTCGGCGTGGCTCACATCCCCATCACAGATCCCCAGATTAGCATCCCCTCTTCCAGAACTTTCCCCGTCTTCCCGCGCCTCGTCGGCTCCGAAGACCTCCCGATTCTCTTCAAGCTCCATCCTGGCAACGCCCATCTGCGGCCTCTGCCGCCCTGCGGGCCCAGATGCCTGCCCGCACTCTTGTGGCAAACCGCCTCTGCTCTTATTGAACCCAAGAAAGCTAAAGAATGCCGAAGGCCATCAATCCCAACGGGATTGAACGCCACGCTGCTAAGGCAGATACCATGCTATGCCTGGCAGAGAACTGTTCCATTGGGAATGCAGAGTTCAATCGTAATCGAGCGGAAACTCTGATTGAATATAAACTTGAGCATTTCTTTTGTCACTCACCTTCGACCGTCGAGGAGTGATTGACAGGCTCAACCGACGGGTGTATAATTGGCGTGTACCTCCCCATCCTTCCCTTCCCTGTGCCAGGAGCTGAAACGGAACGAGACCATGCCGCTTCGTTCGCCTTTGTGGTTGGCTTTTCTTCTGAGCATCGGCTGTAGTGCCCCTCCCGCCCCGCCACCGCCCAACGAACTGCCGGTGGCCGAGGCCGGGCCCGATCAGACCGTGCAACTTCAGGAGAGTGTGACTGTCGACGGTTCGAGAAGCACCGACCCGGAAGGGAGCCCATTGGAGTTCTCCTGGAGTCCCGCCGCCGACAATCCCGCCCCCCTCATCTTCACCGAAACCCAGCCTCGTTTCAGCTTTGTGCCGACGACGACCGGCACCTATAGGTTCATCCTGATCGTCTCCGATGGCGAATCGGCCAGCCAACCCGACTCCGTCCGCATCACTGTGCTGGGCGACGACAACCAGCCTCCCATCGCCGATGCCGGCCCCGATCTCATCGTCGCGGCCGATTCGATCATTCCGCTCAGCGCCATCAACAGCAGCGATCCGGATGGAGATGCCCTCACTTATCTATGGCGTATCACACAATCGCCCGGGCCGCTCACCATCGCCGATTCAACTGCTTCCCAAACTACCGTAACGCTTTCCACCAGTGGCAATTATCATTTTCTCCTCACCGTGTCCGACGGCGTTTCCAGCCACGCCGATGGCGTCATTATCACCGTCAGTTCCTCCGCAAATCTGGTTCCCAGCGCCGATGCCGGCCCCGACCAGCAGGTCGCCGTCGGCACGCTGGTCACCCTCGACGGCAGCGCCAGTGCCGATCCCGAAGAGGAGGAGCTGACCTACCGCTGGGCCGTGGGTAGAACTCCGGGCCCGGCCATCCTCCTCTCCGATTCGACGACCGTGCAACCTACCTTCACCCCGCCGGAATCGGGGGAATATGTCTTCGCCCTGGTGGTCTCCGACGGGACCAGTCTCAGCCTGCAGGCCGTGGTCACTATCCTGGTCCTCGATGAGGTCTTCAACGAGCAGGGGGGGATGATCGAAATTCCGGCCGGACCGTTCAACATGGGCTCCGAGTTGGGTGCCAACGACGAACGCCCCGTTCATCGAGCCGAATTGAGCAGTTTTTGGATCGACAAATTCGAAATCACCCTCGAGGCATACAACGCCTGTATCGAAAGCGGCGCCTGCGATCCGGCCGGCCTGATGGCAGGCTGCAACGGGGGACGCAACGATCGCCTCGACCACCCCATCAACTGCGTCACCTGGGAGCAGGCCCAGAAGTACTGCAACTCGGTGCAAAAGCGCCTGCCGACTGAAGCGGAATGGGAAAAAGCGGCCCGGGGGACCGACGGACGCCGCTTTGTTTGGGGAGACGGATTTCCCGGCCCCGACCGCATGAACTACAGCAACAACATCGGCACCACTACAGCAGTGGGCACCTACCCTTCCGGCCTGAGCTTCTACGGTCTGCACAATATGGGGGGCAATGTCCACGAATGGACCGCTGATTTCTACGCCTCCGACTACTACGCCCAAAGCCCCGAACGAGATCCCACCGGCCCGGCAGCAGGCAGTCTGCGAGTCGTGCGTGGCGCCAGCTGGCGCGTCGGGGTGCCTATGGAGGCTCTGACCGCTACCGTGCGCCAGGCCTTTCAGCCGGCTACCACAGACAATTCCCTTGGCTTCCGGTGCGCGCGCACCCAGCCTCCGAGCGAATAGGACATAGCGCCATGAAAGAAGCGAGCGAAACCACCATCCTGGTCGTCGACGACGAAGAACCGATCCGCGTCCTCCTCGACCGCTTTCTCTCCCAGGATGACTACCGCATCGTCACCGCCAGCGACGTCGAACAGGCGCTCGCCATGCTCTCTGAGCAGACCATCGATCTCATCCTCCTCGATCTGCACATGCCCGGTCCCTACGATGGCGAGGAACTGCTCTTCCTGCTCCGCGACCGGGGGGACGAGATTCCCATCATCGTGGTCTCCGGATGGGTCGATGACGAGGCGACGATAAACGGCCCCGACTGCGTCTACGCCGTCCTCAAAAAACCGATCAACCACCAGCAACTGATGGACACCGTGCGCTCTGCCCTCGCCTGAGCGCGGGTTCCACCCCGTACAAAAGGAAAGCCCGACTCTTTCGAGCCGGGCTCCACTCAGAGTGAAGCTGTACTGCGCAGGGCTTTCGCGTGGGATCAACGCGACCTACCTACCTCCCCTATATCGGCGTTCTGGCGAATTTCTCCAGCCATAAATTTTCCAGCCATCCCCTGACATACCGTACCGAACTGTAGCCACATGGCCATACTGTCTTTGAGGGCACCGATTGGCTCACATCCGCTCCATGGCCGGCAGAAAGTAATCCGTCACCACGCACTCCCAGCTCATCCCCTGTGCCACCGCCAACCCCCGCTTCAGGGCCGCCTGCCGCTGTTTTTCATCCGCAGGCAGACGCCCTCCCAGAGCAGTCGCCACCCGCTGACTCTCCTCTACTTCCGCCCGTTGACAGATTTCCGCACCGATCTCCAGGGCCTCTTCTATCTCCAGTTCCTCCTGTAGCCGGGTGTAATCCCCTCGCACCAACCCGGCCGGCAGTTCATTGCCCGCGCTGCGCGCCACGAATCCCAGACAGCCGCACACGTCGCTGACCACGCAGACCGCCCCGAAAGCCAGCGGCTCCACCAGGGCGATGCCGAACGGCTCGTAGATCGACTGTCCAAACTCGACGTCGCTCCCCTGCCGCAGGTCGGCAAACCCCATATTTTCGGGCATAGTCGAGCCACAGCTGGCCACATCCCAGCCGAACTGGTTGACGAACACCGCTCTGATCGACCTCGCTCGAGCATTGAAAGCCCGCACTCGCAGGTCGAAGGCCAGTTCGCCGCTAGACAGATCGGGGAATCCCTCCCGATGGACCAGCGGCCAGCCGTACGCGTCGACCATTCCCTGCACCGCGGATGGCTCCCTGCGCCCCACCTCCGTGGCCAGAACCAGGAAGGTGGCCTGGCGCCCCTCCTCAGCCAGCAGCCGATCCAGATGTTCCAGAACCAGCAGATCCCGCCACAACCCCTTGCTGCGCACCAGGCGCGTCACGTGGGTGAAAATCAGATCCGGCTCTTCCCCCAGCAGCCGACCGGCGTACTCCTGCAGTTTGCGCCGGGAGACCTCTCTTTCTGCGGTGTCGATCTCCGCAGCCGGCACCCCGTTGTATACCAGATCGATCTCCCTGTCGGCGAACTCCGCACCCAGAAAGCGCAGTTCCTCCACCACCCGATCCCCCACCGCCAGCACCGCGTCGCAGCGCCAGGCCTGGCGAATGAGGGCGTGCTTGAAAAAGCTGCCCTGAGGTCCGAAATAATCCTCGACATACCCTCCCCTGGCGCGCGCCAGGCGCAGCACGTTGTAGAACATGACATCCCGCCCCGGATTCCCCTCCACCAGAAGACGAGCGGTGGCCACCTCGTGGGCGTAGAAGACTGTCTTGAAACGCGCGTCCCCGACCATCATCGATTTGAAAACCGTCCCCAGCCCCATGAATTCATGGGCGATCAACCAGACGGGATCGACCGATTCGCCGAGTAGCGCCCGAATTCCCTCAAAACCGGGCTCGGCCAGGCGCAGATACTGTTCGTACTCCCAGTCCGTTTCATAGCGTCGAGAATCCAGGCCGATGCTTCCCGATAGATGGTATTTAAAACTATCCAGACCGACCGGGGGATTGCTCACATCGACCAACAAAACCTCCGGCCAAGCCTCTCCACTCTCTCCGCGTAGCTGCCTCCGGCCATACACCACCCGCACCCCGAACTGAGCCGCTAGCAGCCCAAGGGCGCTCCCCTCATCCGCCGTGGAAATCCCTCCCGCGCTGTCATAGAACACCTCTCCGTCCGGCCCCAGCGGCTCCAGGCTATCCGCATCCATCAGCGGTCCCAGGAGGATCGTGCGCTCCACCCGCTCCAGATAGCTCCTGGCCGTAATCATCCCGCGCAGCACCGTGCCGATCCCCCCGGCCTGATGCACAGCTTCGTGCGTGACGTGAACGACAGTTGGCATCCTTTCACTCTCCCGTGTGGATGTAGAACGGACTGCTCCAGGCCCTGGCCCCGTCCGTTTGGGTCAAGCGCACGTAGTACGGCTGGCAGCCGGGCAGCGGATTCTCATCGGTGAATTCAAAGCGACAGGCACAATCCTGCAGTCCCAGCGGCAAATATTCCACCTCCACCTGCAGATCCACTCCTCCGGCCGGCACCAGATGGATCCCTTGCTCCAGTTCGGCGAGGGAGACGTCGAAATCGGCGATGCCGCTGTTGAAGTGTATCCGGGTATCCCCATCCCCCTCCACCCCCAAGATCAGTCCGTCTTCATCCCCCGAAGTGACCGATTTCCAGACGACCCGACTCTCATCCCAGGAAGTGATCTCTTCGGCCGCACTGTCAAAAGCGAACGGCTCTGCCGCCAGGATGCGCCCCCCTTCCAGACGCAACTCTCCATCCCAGCGGGCGATGCGCGCCCTCCCCTTGATCAGCGCCCCGCTCCACTTGACCCTGATCCGCTTGCGGTCGCGCGGCATCGTCTCGGGGTAGGTGTAGATCGTCTCCAACCCGCGGACGATGCGCACCTCCTCGATATCGGCCGTGCCGGCTGCAGATATCGCAAAACTCGGGTTTCCTTCAGTCCGGAACTCCTCCCCCATCCAGCGATCCCCGGCGCGCACTTCGAGGATGATCCGCTGCCCTGAAGTGGCGTAGCAGCGCCGCGCCTTGATCCCTTCCCAGATCGACTCTCGGGTCAGTTCCCGGGCCAGAACGCAGGTCATCCCCCCGTACACTCCGAACGACGAACTTCCCGGATAGCTGGCCCCTGGCCGCCCCTTGTGATCGTCGCTACCGGCGGCGAACCCGACCTTGTATCCCCGCTCGACCGCCTCGCGCAGCAGCCACTCGAACTGCCCCCAGGCGGAGTAGATCTCGATTACCGGCTCCAGTTCCGGGTCGTGGAACGCCAGATTGGCCGGTCGGCCACCGATGTGGGGAACCACCATTGCCCCCTTCCCCCTCAGTTCCTCGTACAGCTCGGTGATCGGGTAGCGGTCGTTTGCCAGATCCCGCCGATAGCTCTCCCGCTCCTCGGCTACCTGCCAGTGGCTGGTCCGAAAGATCTCCTCCCCCTCGCGCAGGTAGTACACGTTGTGATCCCCGCCGGCCGGCGTCATCGCCGACCACTCGTACCCCGGAAAAGTCACAAAACGCCCCGGCTCGTCGAATGCCCGGGTGCAGCGATTTATCTCGTTCCAGAACTGGGGAGTCACCTGAAAGTCGTTCCCCTGGTGGCCGACGAAATCGACCATGGCCACGTCCCGGGCAAACTGGAAGTAGTCGTCCACGCTGTTGGTCCCCACCGTCTCTTCGCTCTGGCCGTGCAGATCCCCCCAGAAGGGGCGGAACATCTCTCCCCCCTCCACGCAGACGATCGGATTGCTCTCCCCCTCTAGCCCCTCCTCACCGCGCCCCTGCAGTCTGAAGATCCCCGGTTTTCCGCAGCACAGTCCCGTGAGTCGCCGCACCCCCTGGTCCTCCTCCGCAAACCGCAAACTGTCCGGCATCCCCTCCACCCCTTCTCCTGCCATTTCAACCGTCCCGGCGTAGTCAACCGCCGGATTCCCCCACTCGTCCTCCAGCTTGATCCCCGCGGCGAACTCCTCTCCCGCAACCACCTGAGTCGGAGCAATGACCACCAACCTGGCGGCCGGAGCCGGAACGATCTCCACCGTCGGCGGCTCCTCAAGCTCCACGAACTCTCCAGTGCCGAACGGGTCGACCGCCACCTTGAACTCGAAGCTGTACTCTCTGAAGGTCTGCATAACGGTCCCGGGGGAACCGCCCGAACTGTCGCCGTAGATTACAGTTATGGTATCTCCCTCCGCCAGTGACCAATCCGCCACGTCGATGACGAGACATTTCTGATACGGCCGGATGTACCCCTTCAAATCGAAGCGATAGGAGATCCGTGCCGAACCGCTGGCCTGGACGGTTACGTAGTTGGGTGCCAGCGGATCTTCGATCTGCGGGTATCCCCAGTCCGAAGCGAAGCGCACGGCGATTTTGACCGTGCCTCCATCGTCGATACCGTAGCAGCCCACGTGATAGGTCAAGGTGAAACTCCCGGTGCTGCCTGCTATTACCCTGGCTGGTGGACTCAGCTCTGCCCAGCCGTACATCGTCCTGAAATCGCTCATCGCCCATCCTTCCTTTATCACTTGCTGTCGAAAACCGCCCTGAATTATACGCCGTCGCCTCAATCTTGTCTACGGATTTTTTGCAAAATCAATTTTTTCAGATAGTTGCACTACTATTCCCCTCCCTTTTTCCCATTGCCGACTTCCCTGCAACACCGTATCTTCGCCAGAGAAACCACTGCCTTGGCCTGCATCCAATATGCCTACTATTTCCGCCCATATACGCGAACCCTCCGGCCTGCCCCACCATCGCTGGCCCGTAACCGCCGGCGTACCCTTTGCCCAGGGCGACCTGCGCGACCCGTCTCAGCTGCAGTTGCTGGATTCCGCTCGGAACGACCTCCCCTGCCACGCCGACGTGCGCGCCGTCTGGCCGGATGGCTCGATTCGCTGGCTGCTCCTCGACTCCCAGATCGATCTCGAGCCGATGCAGCGAGCCGATTTTTCCCTCATCTACGGCGACGAAGCCCAACCTGCACCCCCTCCTTCTTCGCTGAACAGCGACGTGCGCGACGATCACATCGACATCTCCACCGGCCAACTCACCGCCCGTCTGGCGCGCACCGGTCTCCGCCTGTTCGCCAGCCTCTCCAGGGGACAGCGCGAATTCATCCCACCCGGCGAGGAAAGCGAATTCATCGCCCGAGACGAACGCGGGGAGAGCTACCCTTCCCGAGTGGAAACGGCGGAAATAGAGGAGTCCAACCCATTGCGCCTGGTGGTCAAGGCCACCGGAGGGTTCACCTCCCCCGACGGCAACCGCCTCCTCAGCTGGATCGCCCGCGTCTACTTTTTTGCCGACCAGGATTTCATCCGCATCTTCTTTACCTTCATCCACGACCAGCCCGCCCTTTTCGTCCATCTGAGCCAGCTGCGCTTCTCTCTGCCGGTCGCCCTGCAGGGGGAAAGGCACGCCTCCCTGGGAAGTCCGGCTTCCTGGTTCGGCCACGGCTTTGATTTCCAGCCCCTGACGCACCCTGTTTCGCTGGTGCAGTGGAACGTCGAGCGCTGCACCCTGCTCGCCGAGGAAAGAACCGACTTCCGCGTCAACAGCCACGGCTGGATCCACCTGGCCGATGCAGAGGCGGGAATCACCCTCAAGCTGCGCCATCCCTGGCAGAACTATCCCAAAGCACTGGGCACCGATGGCGATCGCCTGGACCTGGATCTCTATCCCGACCTGAGATATTTCGCCCTGCCCGATGCTGAACCAGGTCGCAAATGGACCGAGATCGATCAGGCGGACGGCGTCCCCTACGATGCTCCCCTGCGCATCCCCCAGGGGATGGCCAAAACCCATGAACTCTTTCTCCGCTGTTCCCCTCCCATCTCCGACGCGCGTGCTGCGGATCTCCACTGCCTGGCCTTCGAGCAGCCTCTGTTGCTCACCTTGCCATCTACCTACTACGCGGCGACCGGCGCTCTGGGGCCCTTTCAGCCCTTCCGCGACGAATACTGGCCCCTCGAATTGAAACTCCGCCAGTTCTGTCAGCCGCCCAACGGCCTGGGCATGGTCAATTACGGCGACAAAGTGAGAACGGATCGCATCGACGGCCGAACGCGCACCCTGACTACCGAAAACCTCGCTTACGAACTGCCCCGATCCATCCTCCGCCAGCACCTGCGTTCCGGAGACCAGGCGCTGTTCTGGGAGGGAGAAGCCGCTGTCATGCACCAGCTGGATATCGACACCGTCCACTTCAGCAGCGAGCACCCCGAGTGGGTCGGCGGTCCCTACTTCGAATGGTCCCAGAATCACCACTACGCCACCACCGACGAAGACCAGCTCTCCGGCCCCCAGACCAGCCACACCTGGCTGGGCGGCCTGCTCGACTACTACTTTCTCACCGGCTATCGACGCGCTTTCGAGGTGGCCGAGGCCTGCGCCGATTTCTGCCGCCGCGCCGCCCCCTACCACTGGAAACAGCAGCTCACCGCCGCCGTGCGCGACCGCGCTCTGCAGGTGGATCAGGAGTGGAATTTCAGCACCCGGGTCGCCGGCTGGCCGCTGACCGCCATGGGCACCTTCCACGATCTCTTCCCCCACGACCGCTTCCTCCGCGCCATGGAAGCCCTGGTCGACCTCTTCGCGGTATGGCAGGATGCAGAGGGGCGCTGGCGCGAGCAGATCGGCAGCTTCAATCGGGGCGCCATCCCCTTCATGGACGCCTCGGTGCTGCAGGGTCTGCAGCTGTATCACCAGGCGACTGGAGACGAAAGGACCCGACAGCTCCTGCTGCGCGGCGTGCGCTTCCTCGTCGACCAGGGCCGCACCCGCGACGGCATCTTCTATTACAAAGAAAGCCCCATATCCGACAATCCCCACTCCTCCACCGCCATGCTTCTGGGCCCGTTTGCCTTCGCTTTTGAAGAGACGCGCGATCCCAAAATCCTGGAGGCCGGGTATCGGCTCTTCCGCTGGATCGTGGATGGTGGCCAGGTCGCCACCTACATGCTCAAGGATCTCTTCACCTTCATGCCTCTGCTCGAGCGCCTGGATTTGCTGGCCGACTACCGCGGCCCGGATATCCCCGCCGCCCTGCAGCTTCTGGATAAAGCAGAAGGAACAACAGGAGGAGACCCGCTGTGTGGCTAGGCTTTTCCGCCGCTTTCATCGGCATCCTCTACGCCCTGCTCAAATTCCTGACCATCCATCGCATCAGGCGCCTGAAAGAAGAACTGATCCAGGTCCACCACGAGGTGCAAAAAACCAATCAGCGCCTGGAGTTCCTGCGCGAAAAACTCGGGATCGCCCAGTCGAAAAAGCGCACCCTCGATCGCGAAACCGCCCACCTGCGCGAAGTAGTCGAAAAGCTCCACGCCCGCCTGCAGTCCGTCCTGCCACAGGCGATGCTGCCTCAGTTGGAGCGTTGCCAAACCCTTCATACAGCTCCGAGCAGCAATGAACTGCAGCTCCTCCAGGAACTCGACCTGTCCGAGGCAGTATCCAGAGCCCTCGGGCCCCTTTCTCTGCTCATCCTCCAGCTGCCCGCTCGGGGCGACGCCGACCAGAATCCGGATGCCGCCCGCCTCATCCAGCAGCTGAACGGAGCGAAAGTCCACTTCCACGCCACCCGGGACGGTCTCTTCTCCTGTGTATTTCCCAACCCCCAGGTCGCTCTGGATCTCCTCACAGCGTTTTTCGTGGAACTTCCCCCCGAACGGACGGCCGAAGCGCGCGGCAGTCTCCATGCGGGCCTGGAATTGACCGACGAAAAGGATGCCATCAAGCGACTGTTCGCCCGCAATCTGCAGCGCACCAAACAGCTGCTGGAGCGCGCCCCGGCCGGCGCACTGCTTATGAACGAAGAAGCGTATGAGGATCTGGAGAAGCGAGATGCCGTCCAGCTCTTCGACGATGACGATCGGACCTACGTTTTTTGCTGGACTCCGAATGATGGAGAGAAATCGCCATGATGGAGATCTTTTACGGTCTGACCCTCGTCGTCTTCGGCGCTCTGATCGTCGTCACCCTCACCAATTTCTGGGTGAACGGCAGCGCTCTCAAGGAGGAACTGCACAACGCCGGCCAGCGCCTCGACGACCACCAGCAACGGCTGTCCGAGATCCGCGCTGAACTCGAAGATCTCGGGGCGGATGCCGAACTGCTCGAAATGGAAAAGGCCTCCCTCGAATCACGGGAGACCTGCATGCGCAACCTCGACACCTTCAACGCCGGTGCGACCATCGGCGAACATCGACCGCATTGAAAGGAGCATCCACCGACATGCCCGCTCCCCCTTTGGCGCAGGCCGCTTATGCGCACCTGGTAGATCTGGCCCTTCAAGAGGATCTCAACTGTTCCCCCATCGACCCGGATGCCGATCTCACCGCTTCCTGGCTCGTCCCCGTCGATCAGCGGGTCGGCGCCACCATCATCGCCCGCCGTCCCGGCGTCGTCGCCGGTTTGGACGTGGCCCGACTCGTCTTTCACCGACTGGACACCGACATCTCCTTCAAGCCTCTGGTAGAAGACGGCGCTCAGCTCTCAACAGGGGATCGGATCGCCAGTATCGAAGGGCGTGCCCGCCCCCTGCTCACAGGGGAGCGCACCGCGCTGAACTTCCTCCAACGCCTCTCCGGCGTGGCGACCCTGACCCGGGCGCACGTCGACGCCATCGCCGGCACACAGACGCGCATCACCGATACTCGCAAGACAACTCCCGGCTTCCGTCTCCTCGAAAAACAGGCCGTGCTTCTGGGGGGTGGAGTCAATCACCGCATCGGCCTGTACGACGCCGTGCTCATCAAGGAGAACCACGCGGCAAGCGTCGGCGGCGTGGGTGAGGCGATCCGTCTCGCCAGAGAAGCCGCGGCTCGGAGGGGTGGAGCAAAGGTACCGATCTTCGTCGAAGCTGAAAATTTGGACGAGGTGCGCAGCCTTCTCACCCACGCTCCCGACCGCATCATGCTCGACAATATGCCGCTGGAGCAGATGCGTCAGGCGGTCGACATCATCCGCCAATCGAATGCGAACATCGACATCGAAGCGACCGGCAATGTGAACCTGGACAACGTCCGCGACGTGGCCGAGACCGGCGTCGACATCATCTCCATTGGCAGCCTGACCCACTCCGCCCCGGCGCTCGACATGAGCATGTTGTTTGCAGAGAGGGGGTGAGCTTCTCCATTCGGGGGCGCCTCTCGATCAGCTCGACCCCTCGGTGCGCTCATCGTGCAGTTCGATCGCTCGTTCTACAGTTTCTTCAATTTCATCCAGATCGGCGAACGGCTTCCCCAGCTTGAAGTCGAAAAATGCCAGGCGGGAATCGCCGGGCGGAATATCCCACCCCGTTATCAGCACCGCACCTACCGCGGGATCGATCCGCCGCATCTCCCTTGCCACTTGATCTCCCGGCATCCCCGGCATCGCCAGATCGATCAGCACCGCATCGAAGCGCCCCGCGGTGAATAGCTTCACCCCCTCTCGTCCATCCGCCACCGATTCCACCTGGTGCCTCCCTTCCAACAGGCGTTCCAGCAGACTGCGGGTCCCCTCGTCATCTTCCACGATAAGCAGTCGGCCTCGACGTTTCCGTCCGGTTTCGGCGAAGGCGGCTTCCGGCTCTCCACTTCCAGCTCCGCTCCATACCGGCAGCCAGAGCGCAAAACGGCTCCCCTCCCCCGGCTCGCTCTCCACCTCGATCCGCCCCCCCCAGCGCTCGATCGCCCCGTGGACCGTGGCCAGTCCCAGTCCGGAACCGACGTCCATCTTGGTGGTGAAGAACGGCTCGAATATCCTCTGCTTCGTCCCTTTGTCCATGCCGATCCCCGTATCGCGGACAGTCAACAGAACCCCACCATCCGCCAACCCGGTGCCGATGGTAATCACCCCTCCTTCGGGCATGGCATCCACCGCGTTGAGCAGCAGATTGAGAAGGATCTCGTGCAACCCTGTCCCCGTTCCCCGAATATCGGGGACCTCCTCCAGATCGGTGGCGATCGCGATGGCCACTCCCTGAGCTTCCGCCTCTGTCTTCCACCGGGGACGCGCGGTCTGTATGGCATCCCGAATCACCTGCTGGACGGGAACCGGCACCATATCCTTCTCCGCTTCCCCGCGCACCGCCAGGCTGAGGCGGTGCACCAGATCCCTGGCTCTGCGGGCCCCGGAGATGATCTCGTCTGCTTCGCTCAGCACCTCCGGGTCATCGCTCTTGCGCCTGAGAAGTTGCGCCGGCCCCAGAATGGAAACCAGCATGTTGTTCAGATTGTGGCTGACCCCGGCCGACAGCTCCCCCACCGCGTGCAAACGCTCGCTGCGCACCAACTCCTCTTCTATCTGTCTGCGTTCGGCGCTCTCCACCTCCAACTCCAGGCTGCGCTGTTCCAGCAAGCGCAAATCTTCCCGTCGCTGGTAGGCATCCGAGACAGCCCCGGCGAACTGTTCCAGAATGCGGATATCCCTTTCTCCAAAGGCATCCTCCTCGACGCTGCTCGCCCCGATGGTGCCGCCGATAAAGGGAACGTCGATAGCCGAATTTCGCTCCATGCCTATGGTATCTTTGAACTGCGTCATCTCCTCTCGATTCCGGCGGTAGACAGTCTTACCCTCGTCCACTGCGTGCTGGAGCGCCAGGGGGAGGAATTCGATCGTATCTCCCGCCAGGAGCCCATCCGGAGTCACTTCGTAAGAGTAGAAGTTCTCCCCTTTGCGGTCGACGATATTGATACCCAGGCCGTCGAACGCCATCAGTTCCCCCAGCTCCCGATGGACGCAGCGGACCACCTCCTCCCAGTCATCCCCGAAACGCATCCGCAAAACCTGGTTGCGCACCCGCTGCAGCCCCAGGTCCGCCCTCAGCAGTTCCTCCGCCCGCTTGCGCTCGGTGATATCCAGGGTGAATCCCTGTAGTTCGATGATTCTACCCTCTTCGTCTTCGATCACCCGGGTAGTGCCCTGCACCCAGATCTCCTGCCCGTCCTTCCGCCGCAGCAGATATTCGAAGTTATGCTCCCCTTTTTCGCGCAGATTCCTGAGGAGATCCTCGCGATCCTCGGGGTTCACGTAGATCTCCTCCACCTCCATTCCGGCCAGTTCCTCGAGGGAATATCCCATCAAGCTCTGGGCGTACGGATTGTGATACAGGAACTCCCCTTCGGGCGTGGTGTGGGCGACCCCTACCGGCAACCTCTCGATCAAGAGCCGGTGCCGTTCCTCGCTCTCCCGCAGCGCCTCCTCGGTCTGCCGGCGCTCGGCGATCTCCCGCTCCAGTTCCCCGGTGCGCCGCTCCAGAGTCTGGAGATCCCTCGCCCGCCGAAATCCATCTCCCAGCACCTCGGCAGTCTCCTGGAGAACGGCGATATCCTCCCGGGAAAAGGCGTTGGCATGCTGGCTGTTGATCGCCAACGTGCCTGCGGAGAAGGGAATGTCCAGCACCGAACGAATCGACCGCCCGAATACGCTCTCGAGATAGGTGCGCTCCCGATGGATATCCTCCACGTCGAGATTGGACCGGTAGGCCACCTCTCCCTCCCTCCAGATCCGCAGAATAGTCTCCCTCCCTTCCTCCTCTTCCCCTTCCCTCCACCCTCCTCCGTCGAGAGTGTAGTAACTCACGGTGGGAGGATTTTCCGCAGCCTCCACCAGATTGATATCGCAGGCATGGTACGGCATCCCCAACCGTTTCAGCCCCTGATGCATCGCCGTCAGAACGCGCTTGATATCGCCGGTACCCTCCATCTGCCACACCTGGTCTTTTATCCCTGCGATAAACGCCTCCCTATCCCACGGGGACTTCTCCTCGGAAATCTCCAGTTCCTCCAATCGCTGCCGCAAGCGAACGACTTCCTCCACGAGCTGCGCCTTTGTCTTCATGGCATCATCCATATCGACACGCTCCGCAAAAGGAAAGCCGCACAACCGTAGCTGGAACGGTCCGTGCGGCTTTGCCGAGTTCGCCCATTTTTCTCTTCCTCAAGTCACTTCGTCAATCTGTCAATGAAATATCCCTCCATGGGGTCCAATATACATCACAAGCCTCTTAAATCTACTTTTTTCTCTCAGCCCCGCCAAAAATGTCGCTAACCGCCCGCAGTGAAGGCAAATCCATGTTGGATTCAGTCCCTACTCTTTCCCTCCCCCCACCGCCATGACCGAAGTGGTTTCCTGCTGGGTCTTCACCAATTTGAAGAAGATCCCCTCGTGCGCCATCAGCTCCTCGTGGGTGCCCACCTCGGCAATTTTGCCCTCATCGAGGACCACCAGCCGGTCGGCGTTGCGCAGCGTCGACAGCCGGTGGGCGATGGCGAAGGTCGTCCGCCCCTCCACCAGCCGCTTGATCGCCTCCTGGAGCTTCTTCTCGGTCGGCGTATCTACCGAAGAAGTCGCTTCATCGAGAATCAGGATCTTCGGGTCGCGCAGAATCGCCCTGGCAATGGCGATCCGCTGCTTCTCCCCACCCGACAGCTTTCCTCCGCGCTCCCCGACCACCGTGTCGTAGCCGTCGGGACGGGCGATGATGAACTCGTGCGCGTTGGCCGCCCGCGACGCCCGCAGCACCTCCTCGAAACTCCCCTCCGGCCTACCGTAGCAAATATTTTCCAGAATACTGCCGTCGAACAGAAACGATTCCTGGGCTACCATGCCGATCTGATTCCTCAGATCTTCCAGGCGAATGCTGCGAATATCCATCCCGTCGATCTCCAGCACCCCCCGATCCACGTCGTAGAACCGGCAGATGAGGTTGATCATCGTGCTCTTCCCCACCCCCGACCGACCGACAAGGCCGATCATCTCCCCCGGCTCCACCTGCAGATCAATATCCTTGATCACCGGCTTGCCCGGATCGTAGCCGAAAGTCGCATCTTTGAAAACCACTCTTCCTTCCAAATCCGGAATCGGCATCGCTTGCGGATCGTCGAACGACTCCGGTTTGGCATCGATCACCTCGAAAATCCGCTCTGCTCCGGCAAACGCCCGGGTCAGGAAATTGTTCACCTGGCTAAAGAACTGCAGCGGTCGGTAGAGCTGCCAGATATAGGCGACGAACGCCATCAATACTCCCAGGGTCAACTCCTCGTGCAGGATCTTGCGCCCTCCGAAATACCAAACCAGGAAGATGCCCAAACTCATCAAGAAGTTCATCACCGCATAGAAAATGAACCAGACCCGTTCGGCGACCACGCTGGCATCCCGCAACTCGTCGTTGCGACTCCTGAAGCGCCGTTCCTCCCGCTGCTCCTGAGCGAATGCCTTGACCACCCGAATGCCATTGATCGACTCGTTGAGATGGGTAGACAGCCGCGACCACTTGGCGTGCCAGCGGTTCCAGTAGCGCCGGAGCTGATCCCACTTTTTCAAACTCGCCAGGACGATGAACGGCACCGGCACCAGCACATACAGAGTCAGCTCCCAGTTCATGTAGAGCAGCAGCCCGAGGATGGCCACCAGCATCACCGCATTGGTGAGCACGTAGGGCAGCCCGAAGAGCAGGAATGTCTCCAGGCGATCGGCATCGTTGAGAAAACGGGAGATCAGGCTTCCCACCTTCCGCCGTTCGTAGAAACGCAGGGGCAGGAACTGGATATTTCCGTAGAGCTGCGAGCGGATGTCCCGGCCCGTCCAGGCCGCAAGGTCTGCCCGCAGGAAGCCGTTGAACAAGTTCAGGCACCAGCTCACCAGCCGTATCCCCACCAGGCCCAGCACGAACAACCCCAGCAGTTCGATCCCCCGCTCCAACGGCAGCAGGCCGTCGATACTCGGTTTCAAAACGTCGTCGATGATATCTTTGATCAGATAATAGGGAATCAAATCCAGACAGGTCATCGCCACCGAAGTGGCCATGAGAGCGATCACCTTCCACCGGTAAGGAGAGAGGAAACCGGCGATCCGCTTTATAGTGTCCAATATCCGGATGCAAAACGGACAGATCCCGTCCTTCTCGGGCAGCATGCGGCCGCACTGCTCGCAGCGGATCCGCTCCACCTCAGTCGGCAGCGCCAGTTCCTCCCCCTTGGAGAGGTGGCGGATCCCATCCGCCACCTCGGCGAATTTCGGCCTGAGTGTGCTCGAATAGTGCAGACAGGCCGGCGGGCCCTCTTCCGTCTCCACCTCCAGCACCCCGCCTCCGACCAGTTCCTGGGTGCGCACTTCCCGCACCCGATCGATGGGGATCTCCACCGTGCCGTCTGCCCCCTCCTCGGAGATGAAGAACAGGCGTCGATCGGTAACCACCAGCCAGCGCTCCCCGAACGACTGCGAATCCGCCATATCGGTGGCCACCTGGATGCGGACCCCCTCCGTCTCTTCCTTGAATCCCTTCAACTTGGCGGCGACCGGCCGCGGCAGAGATTCCAGAAAGGGATCCTTTTTTACCGCTGCTCCCATATCCATTGCCTATTCCCTGATGGCGATGATCTCCGCCACCTCTTGCTGCAGCTGCACCAGTTCGTAGAACTGCCCTTTTTTCTCCATCAACTCGTCGTGGGTACCGGTCTCGACGACGCGCCCTCCATCCAGGACCACCAGCCGGTCGGCGTTGCGCAGCGTCGATAGCCGGTGGGCGATGGCGAAGGTGGTTCTCCCCCTGGTCAGATGAATTATCGACTCCTGAATCTGCTTTTCGGTCTGCACATCCACCGAAGAAGTCGCCTCGTCCAAAATCAAGATGCGAGGATCGTGCAGTATCGCTCGCGCGATCGCCACCCGCTGCCGTTCCCCTCCCGAAAGCCCCGCTCCCCGCTCCCCAACCTGGGAGTCGTACCCGTCCGCTTTGCCCATGATGAAGTTGTGGGCGTTGGCCACGCGCCCCGCCGCTGTAATCTCCTCAAAGGTCGCCCCCGGCTTGCCGTAGCCGATGTTCTCGGCGATGCTGCCCGAAAAGAGCACCGGCTCCTGCAGCACGATGCCGATCTGCCGACGCAAATCGTGCAGCTGGATCTTCTGGATATCGACGCCATCGATCCGTATGCTCCCCCGATCGACGTCGTAAAAACGGGCGACCAGATTGACAGTGGTGGTTTTGCCGACCCCCGACTTGCCGACCAGGCCGATCATCTCCCCCGCTTCGACCTTCAAATCGATATCGTGGAGAACCGGTTTGCTCTTGTCATACCCGAAGGTGACCTGCTCGAATTCGATCTGACCCTCCATGCGCGGCATAGCCGCCGCGTCCGGAGCCTCGTATCTCTCGGGCGGGGTGTCGATCACCTCGAAAATCCGCTCCGCCCCGGCAAACGCCCGCGTCATCCACGAATTCACCTGGGCAAACCACTCCAGCGGCCCGTACACCAACCACATGTACGAAAAGATCGCCAGCAATGTGCCGATCGACAGCCGCTTGTGCAGCACCTCTAAACCGCCGAAGTACCAGACGACCAGCATGCCCGACCCGGTTACCAAACTCATCGTAGACCAGAGCACGAACCAGTTGCGCGCTGTCTGTCTGCCGATGGCGGCCAGGAACTCATTGCGCTCCTCAAAGGCAGCCACCTCCCGCTTTTCCTGGGCGAAAGCTTTAACTACCCGGATACCGTTGAGCGCCTCGTTCAAGCGCGTGCTCAACTGCGACCAGCCGTGCCCGAATTTGAAGAAGAACCGCCGCATCCGCCGCCAGAACAGGATACTCAAGGTCAAAATCAGCGGAACCGGCACCAGGATGTACAGCGTGATTGTCCAGCTCATCGAGAACAGGAAGCCGATGATGCCGATCACCATCATGGCATTGATGATCAGGTACGGCAAGCCATCCACCAGAAACTCCTGCAGCATCCCCGCATCGCGAGTCACCCGCGAGATCAATCCCCCCACCTGGCGTTTGTCGTAGAACTGCAGCGACAGCATCTCCAGTCGCTGATAGAGCTGATTGCGAATATCGGCCGTCACCCGCGCACTCAGCCAGGTCACCACCCAGCCATGCGCCAGTTCCGCTCCCCAACTCAAGACTCGCATGCCGATCAGGGTGAGGACGAGAAGCCCCAGAAGAGTCAGCCGCTCGTCCAGCCCCCCCACTTCTTCCCCTTCCGGTATCAGCACGTCGTCCACCAGCTGTTTGGTGATCAGCGGAGGCACCAATTCAGCGCAAGTGGTGGCGATCGACGCCAGGGCCAGTATCACCGCTCGCACCTTGTAAGGCTTCATGTATCCGGCGATCCGACTCAGCGTGCTCCAGCGCCGGATACAGGCCGGACAGATCCCGTTCTTTTCGGGCAACAACCGCCCGCAGTGTTCACAGCGGGTCCGGTCCATCTTTGCGCTGATGAGCAGCTCTTCCTCTTTGCGCAGCTGTTCGATACCGCGCGCCACCTCCGAAAATTTGACCGCCTGCGTGGCGGAGTAGAGAATGCGGATCGGTCGGTCCTCCTGCCGCTCGATCTCCAGAACCCCTCCCCCCACCAGCCCCTCCGTATGCGCCCTCTGCACCTGAGCGATGGGCACCTCCACCGCTCCATCGGCTCCCTCCTCGGGCAACACTACCACCCGCCTGGGAGTTACGATCACCCAGCGGTTCCCGAACCGCCTCTCCTCTGTCAGGTCGGCGAACACCCGGATCAGGATCTCCTCATCCGCAGCAACTATCTGCCGCATCTTCTCTTCTACCGCGGCCGGTGCCGGTTCCTGGAGCCGTTCTTCCGCTGCCATCTCTTTCCGTTCCGTCAAACGCAAAAGTCGCTGTCGAATCGACCAGCAGCACTATAAAAAAACCGCAGGGAAGAGATCCCTGCGGTTACCCGATTCTACCTGAAACACAATAGAGAGACCGTCTTGGGAAAGGCGCTATTCCGCCTCTTTATACATCCCCCATTTTCCATGTATCCATAATGCCCTAAACGGTGCACGGTGTCAAGAAGTCGATTCATCCTGGACGCATCCGGATTCCCCCTCCGGGCGATCGGCCAATCGCCCGGCGATCCCCTGAGCCAGCCCCCCTCTCTTGATCCCGACGACCAGAGCATCCTCCCGTCCCAAAGCACGGGTCATCGGCTCCAGGGAGGCGACCCTGTACACTTCCGTTCCGCTGCGCCGCAGACGCTCCAGCTCTCTCAGAGTATTGGCCGCAATGCCACCGTCGATGAATACGTAGGCCAATTCCCGAGTTCGCCGCACTCCGGACAGTCCAACGACCGTGTCGCCGGACTTCCCGCCGATGGCCACAAGAGAGGCAAGTGCTCCCGCTGTTTCTGCGCTCAGCTCGGAGGTTTCCATCCGCTACCGGAAGGCCGGTTTTACCGGCTGCGAACCCTTTGCCGCGGACAGATTGGCCGCCTCCAGCACGCCGATGACGCGCGCTGCGGACTCCGGTGTGATCACCAGTTTGGCCCGCCCCAGCATATGCTTGTACACATTCTCGTAATAGGCGTCCCACTTCGACTCGGCGAACGGCACCTCAGTACTCATCTGCCTGCCGTTGACCATCGTCTTGACCAGGAATTTTCCCCCGGCATGCTCGATCGCTCCCTGCTCTCCCAAAATGCGCCACCGCGGCCTCCCGCTCATCGCCAGGTTCGAGATGGTCAGAGTCGCCGTACAATCCCCCTTGAACTTCAGCGTGTATTCGGAATGGTCTTCATTGGAATACTGTTTCCACTCCCTGTTCTTGACCTGGTAACCGCTGACCCAGCTGATTTCATCGGTCGCGATGTTCAGGATCCAGTCGGTGAAGTGGGCGCCCCAGTCGTATATAGAACCACCCGAGATCTTCTTGTCGGCGCGCCACCAGTCGCGCTGGGGGCCGTACCCGGAAGATCCGGCTTCGATGCGGAACACCCGTCCGATGATCTTCTCCTTGCGGATCAGATCGCGCAGCGTCATGAAATCTCCATCCCAGCGGCGGTTGTGGAAGGTGGACAGCAGCACCTTGTTCTTCTTTGCCGCCGCCATCATCTCCTTCACCTCTTTCGAACTGACCGCCATCGGTTTTTCACAAACCACCCCGACCCCGGCCTCCAGGCACTGTACCCCGAGCTTCCCGTGGCTGTCGTGCGGCGTGATGATCGCCACCAGGTCCAGGTCCCCCTTAGCGAGCATGTCGGTCACTTTGGCGTACACTCCTGCCTGTGGCCATTCATCCGCCGCCACCTTGCGTCGTTCCCCATCCAACTCGCATATAGCGGCTACCTCCATGCGCGGATTCAGCGCCATCGAAGTCAGGTGGCGGTGCCCCATGTTGAAAGCGCCACCGTAGCCGATCACTCCACATCGTATCTGTTTCTTTGCATCCATGATTCCTTCCCCCTCCTTGACCATTCGACAGGAAATCCAGCTTGAAAAGCAAATAAAAAAAGGGCGAGCATTGCCGCCCAACCCTAAAGAAATACCCTCCGTCTGTCAATCGCTACAGTAGCGCTTCAAGCCCGCAGCGGATCTGCCAGAATCTTCAGCTGATTGTCCTCTTCCGCCAGGCGCAGCCGGATTCTCTCCCGGTCTTCGCCGATGGCCAACGTCTCCTCCCCCATGCGCACTTCGACCCCGGAGAACAGCCGATCGTGTATGATGATGAAAGCCTGGCGCGCCAGCTGTCGCTGCCTGGCGGCCAGTTCCTCCGCCTCCTGATGCAGGCTCTCGTGCAGGGAGGTTACCCGAGCAATCCGCTTGAGCCCGCTGACGATCAGCTTCTTCTGCTGAGGGGAAGCAGTCACTTGCAGTTTCCGCCGGATGACCTCCATATCCAGACTATCGACCCCTATCTTCTCCATCAGTCGCTGCTGCCGCTCTTCGCATGCCCGGATATTGGCGCGCAGCTGATCCAGGCGGTTCACCCTGTCGGGATCCACACCGACCACCAGGCGCGTGCCGGTGTTGTAGGGAGAACCGATCGAAGTCGCCTCGATCCCCTTCCCGCCCCAAATCAATCCGCCGACCAGCGCCCGCGATTTCCCCTCCCCCTTCCCCAGTACGATCACTTTGCCTCCGGCACGCACCGAGGCATTGAAGATATACGCCCCCGCCTGTACGTCTTCCGCCGCTCGGATGGTTGCCTCCTGGATGAATTTGGCCATTACCGATCCGCCGGCCACCAACTCGGTATTGGCGCCCACTATCCCCCCTTTGATGGCGATGTTCTTGCCGGTGGAAATGAACGCCCCCGCCTCCACGTAACCGCCGATGCTCACCCCCCCGGTCGCCTTCACCGAAAACAGGGATTGCACCGACCCCTGGATGACCACATCCCCGTGGAAATCGATATTTCCGGTCGAGTAGTCGACATCTCCGTCGATGTTGGAGATCGGCGAGATGCCGATCCGAATCCGCCTTCGGGTCCGCTGTTTGCTTCTTCTGACCTCAATTTCGTGCGTCACCCCTCCCCCCGAGCCGGCGAAGAATCCTATCCCCTCTTCTATATCCCGGGCCTCGATGCGGGCATCGGCGAGCACCTCTATATTGATCGGACGGGGTGAGGAGATCTCGTTGCCCAGCACGTCGATTCCGGGCGTCCCCTCCACTGTCGGTGTCAGCACTCCGATCAGATCCCCTTCCTTGACTACCGTAGTCAGGTTGCGCTCCCGGAAATCGATGGATCCATCTTCCAGGACCTTGCCGATCCGCTCCCTTTCGATGTCGATCTGCCACTCGAACGAGGCTTCCTTGCCGCGCTCAAAAGGGGTCGCTTTGGCTATGGGAATGAGCAGATCTTTCAGCTGCCCGCTCTCCAGACCGGCCATGACATCGACCCATCCCTCGCCGCGAAAGCCGTGCTTTATCCCAAACCTCTCCAGCAGTTCGTACATCTCCTCGAGGCTGGGGTAGACAGCCGGGGAAGGTTGCGGCAAGTTCAAAAAATAGGCCGCACTCCGATCGGGCGAAATCCACAGCGGCGGCACCACGTTGACCTGATCCAGGCGCATGCAGACGTAGCCGAATAGAGTGGACATGCAGCGGAGTCCATCCTCGGCCAGCCAGACATTCTCCCCTACTTCCAGAGGAAGATCCTCCCCCTCTGTGGGGACGAGTTCCTCTCCCTCCACATCTCGCCCCATCAGGCCTTCGGTGGGAGGCAGTTTTTCGGCAATCACGTCATTCCGCCGCACCCCCTTGCTGACCGGTGTCCCCCCGAAGCTCTCGACCAGATCCGTCAGCATCTCTTCGAGCTCTGTGCTGTCTCCTGCTACCAGCAGATTGCCGAACTGGTTCCACGTCAACGAATCCCCGGGCTCAAATGCGTACTGGATCTGAGCCATCTCTCCTGGGTGCGCTGGCTCCCCCCGCGCCACCAGCAAAACCGGAGGCAGTGACAGCCCCCGCTGGAGCCGGTCACGGATTTGCGCGGTCTGCTCCTCTATGATGCCATATTCGATCCATCGAAGCTGTAGCAGATGGAGCAATTCGTCGGCCGTTGGTGGCCTCGGGGGCACTCCATTTCCGGGGAGATGAATAAAGCAGACTTCCAACCGATCCGGCGCTACCCACAGCGGCGGCAATACGCACGGCTCGCCGTCGATCAGTCCGGCGTATCCATAGATCGAGGCCAGACAGCACATCCCATTCTCACCCAGCGACGTATTTTCCCCTGCCCACAGCGGTTGATGATCCGCCGCTTCCAACCCTATGACCTGGCCAAAGACATCCCGCCCCGGGTCGATCTCAGCGGCAGCCAGCTCGGCGAGGACTTCTCCCGGAGCGACCAGAGGGATCGATTCACGCCAGCTGTGAAACCCCTCCGCAGTGGGCGCTTCGAGCAACATATCGTTGAGCCGGGAAAAAGATCTGGAATTCCCCTCCAGGCCGTCCCGGTATTTGGTTCGGGCCTCCTGGACCATCCGGGGAGGAGTTCCCTGGGCGATGACCACCCCCTGCTGAACCTGGCCCCGCCCCGCCCTGACCAGTCCCTCCCGGATCCCTTCTTCATCAATCCCGTGAGTGATGCCGTAACGCTGGATGAGTTGAGAAATCTGTTCATAGGTCGTTTCCGGGACGATCCGGTTGATACGGGCCACCAGGCGATCGTCGGAGATCAGCAAATCTACGGGGCCGTGCATCATCAGCCCTTCGAGTTTCTGATACTCCTGCAGGTCTCGCTGCCGCCGGGCGCTGCGCTCCTCTCGATTCCCGGGAAGATGCTGCTGAGTGCGCGCCCCCTGCCCCTCTTCCTCCTCTTCATCGAAGAGGGACTCCAGATCGGGATCGTCCATCTCTTCACCCTCTTCGTCCAGAAGAGATTCCAGATCGTCCAGGAACCCCTCCTGCCCTTCCTCCTCCTCTGGCATCGAGTCGGGTCTCTCTTCACTCATGGGAGCCGTCTCCGCCGAGTTCTGGAACGAGGTTGAAGTGATTGGACATTTCGCGTTTTTTCAATAGGTTATCTGGCATCTTTGAACTCACTTGAACATTACAGGCGAACAAAATATCCCCGCAATCCGCCCCCTTGTCAAGCGAACTTATCTCTTGACGATCGAGCGGCAAAAGGCGACATATTTCTGCGGAGAAAGTTTCTCCGAACGCGGAGAAAACCAGACCGAGACGTCATAAACGCCCACCACCTATCCAGGCTGCCATCTGTTATGGAACAGCGTTTCGAGAAAAAAGACATTCATTTCCTCATCGCCTGCGCCCTCATCACCGTCGTCTGCCTGGCCGTCGGCATCCACTTCTTCTACCGCGCCTTTCCCGAGGCCACCATCGATTTCCAGGTAACCCGCAACCAGGCCCGCGACCAGGCAGTCTCCTTTTTACAGGAACGCGGCCTGGAGGTGGATGCCTATCGCCACAGTGCCATCTTCCGCTACGACGATCGGGCCAAGACCTTTCTCGAACGCGAACTCGGTCTCGAAGGCGCCACCGCCATTATCGGCTATCCCGTGCGCCTCTGGCGCTGGAGCAACCGCTGGACGCGCGAGCTCCAGAAGGAGGAGTTCCGCGTGGAGATTACCACCAGTGGCGAACTAGTCGGCTTCCAACATCAGATCGAAGAGGAACGGGAAGGAGCTGAGCTGAGCGAAATCGAAGCTCGTTTCCTGGCCGAGGAATTCGTCGTCGGTCCCCTCCAGCGACCTATCGCCTCGCTGGAATTCGTCGAGGCCCGGACTATCGAGCGCCCCCACCGCGCCGACCACACCTTCACCTGGAAACTGCGGGGCTTCGACGTCGAAGGGGCGAGCTATCGCCTCCGAATCGCTGTCCACGGCGACCAAATCGGCGGCTTCTCCGAATTCCTCAAGGTACCCGAGGCCTGGGAGCGCGACTACGAGGAACTGCGCTCCCACAACCTGGCCACCGGCCTGATCGCCAGCTTCTTCCTGGTCCTCACCCTGCTCGCCATGCTGGTGGTCTTCTTCGTCAACATCCGCCAGCGGGATATCCGCTGGAAGACCGCCGTTATCTTCGGCGGTATCGCCTTCGTTCTCACCCTTCTCGCCAACCTGAACAATCTGCCCGTCACCGAATACGCCTATGAGACGACCGAAACCTACGGCTCCTATCTTACCAATCAGCTACTGGTGAGCCTGCTGTCCGCCCTCGCTCAGGGCCTCTTTATCCTCTTCCTGACCGCCGCAGCCGAACCGGTCTATCGCCGCGCCTACGGCGACCAGATCCGCCTGAACGAACAGTTCCAGCCGCACGGCATGCGCACCAAGCGCTTCCTGCTGGGCACGGTTCTGGGCTTGACCATGACCGCCTTCTTCTTCGCCTACCAGACGATCTTCTATCTCATAGCCGAAAAATTCGGCGCCTGGAGTCCCGCTCAGATTCCGTATGACGAGATGGTCAACACCTATATCCCCTGGATTATGGTTCTGCTCATCGGCTTTCTGCCGGCCGTCTCCGAGGAGTTCATCTCCCGTGCCTTTTCCATCCCCTTTCTCCAGCGCTATCTGAAATCCCGCTGGGCGGCCGTGGTCATCTCCGCCCTGATATGGGGGTTCGCCCACGCCACCTATCCCCAGCAGCCGTTCTTCATCCGCGGCCTGGAAGTGGGTATCGCCGGCATCATCATCGGCGCTGTCATGCTGCGCTGGGGTATACTCGCTCCCCTGGTGTGGCACTATACGGTAGATGCCCTATACACCGCTCTCATCCTGCTGCGCTCCAGCAACAGCTATTTCGTCATCTCCGCCGCCCTGTCGGCCGGCATCCTGCTCCTCCCCCTCCTCGTCGCCACCCTGATCTATCTGCGTCGCCGCTTCTTCGTCGATCCCACCTCCATGCTCAACCGGGCGGATTCCCCGCCGCTAGCATCCGAGCAGGCGCCAGAGGCGGGTGAGCTCCTCCCCCCCGAAGCCCAGCTCCTGAGAGAATTGCCCGATTCAGTGCTGGCCAACTATCGCCCGCTCTCCGGGTCCCGTCTGGGGCTGGCCGCCGTTATCGTCGCCGTTTTTGCCAGTCTTCTTTTTCTGGAGGTGGAGCGCCCTCTCCAACAGGTCGACTTCGCCCTCACTTCAGACGAGGCGAGGCAAAAGGCGATCGAGCATCTACAGGCCTCCGGGACCCAGCCCGACACCTTCGACGTGGCGGTCTTCCAGCAGCACCAGCCGGATGGCGATGCCATCAAATACATCCTGGAACGCGCTTCCATCGATCGCGTCAATCAATACTACACCCAGGATCTCCGCGCCAGCCTGTGGATGGTGCGCTTCTTTCGCCCGCTCCAGAAAGAGGAATTCTGGGTCGAGGTCGATCCGCAGAACGGTGAGATCTATTCCGTCCGCCATCTTCTGGATGAAGATGCGCCCGGAGCGGATCTCGAGGAAGAAGAGGCCCGCATCATAGCCGAAGAACATATGCGCGCCTACGGCCTCGATCCCGACGCCTTCGAACTCAAGCAGTCCTCCTCCGAAAAACTCGACGCCCGCCGCGACCACCGTTTCATCTGGGAGGCCCGAGAAGGGGATCCTCGCAACCTGGACGAACTCCACTTCCGCTGCGAGGTCCGCATTGCAGGCGACCAGCCGGTCGCCCTCCGGCGCCACTTCAAACTACCCGAAGCCTGGCAGCGCGAGCGGGACGAAAGCACCACTTTGCAGGCGACCCTGGGTGGTCTGCGCATCGCCCTGATTGTCGCCGTCGCCCTCCACCTGCTCTATCTGCTCATCCGTCAGGTCCGCAGCGGGGGTATCTCATGGCTTTCCCTGATCAAAATCGGAACTCTGGCCGGACTCGTGGTCATGCTCGGTTTTCTCAACTCCCTTCCCGCCCTCGACAAGGCCTACCCCACCTCCATCACTCCCGCTATCTTCTCAATTATGCGCGCCGTCGGCGTCGTTTTTCTGCTCATCGGCGCCTTCCTGGCCACCGTGGGCGGCCTGGGGTTGATGTCTACCCTCTATCCGGACTGGTCACTCCGACTGCGCACCGCCTGCTCGGGGCCGGTCCTGCGCGACGGGCTCCTGACCGCTGCTCTGGCCCTGATTGCCGTGCAGGCATTCGATCGGTTGGCCGCATCAATCCAACAACAATTTGCCGCCCATCTCATCGACCCGACTCCGGCTCTCGTCTCCGGTCTGGACTCCTGGCTTCCCTTCTGGAACGGCCTGAGCGAAGGCCTGACCGGCGCTCTGGGTCTACCCATGCTTCTGGGAATCGCGTTCTTTTATTTCCGGAGAATCCTCAAAAAGCCGTCCTACGCCGCTCTTGCCCTGCTCACTATAGGTCTGGCATCCGCCGGATCCCGAGCGCACGACAGCGGGGAATTCGCCCTGGACCTGGGCCTCTTCGCCCTGAACCTCCTCTTTGCCTTGTTAGTGGTGGTCTTCCTGCTGCGCAATAACCTCCTGGCCTACATCCTTTTCGGCTTCCTCAGCTCTGGCCTGGACTACGCGCAGGATCTGCTGGGGTTGTCATCCCCCTTATACCGCTACCACGGTTACGCCCTTCTCGCGTCCCTCTTTCTGTCGGCTTTGGTTTTCCTGCTGTGGATGCACAGACAGTCCGAACGCTCTCTCCAATCCCAGGAGGTGTCCTGATGCCACGACACCCATTTCCCTCAACATTAGGAAAGATACCATGCGTATTCTAGTTACTGGAGCCGCCGGCAGGGTCGGTTCCGTGGTGGCGCGCGGTCTTCGGGAGCACCACCAGGTGCGAGGTCACGACCGGGTGCCCATGCCCGACCTCAACGACACTATTGTCAGCGACCTGACCGACTTCGACGCCATTCTCAAAGCAACTGAAGATATGGACGCCGTTGCCCACATCGGTGGCCTCCCCGGAGGCAACGAGTGGGAGACGATCCACCAGAGCAACATCATCGGCACGTACAATGTCTTCGAGGCCTGCCGGCAAAACGGCGTAAAGCGCGTTGCCTACGCCAGCCGGGCCGGGGTCCTCGGCCACTATCCCCGCAGCATTACCCGCACCGTCGAGATGGTGCCCACCCCGGTGGGCCACTACACGGTCAGCAAGGTCTTCGCCGAAGCCCTTGCCTATTCCTATGCCCACCAGTACGACATGGGATTCGTCTGCGTGCGCATCGGCAATTTCAAACTCGAGCGCGACCAGCCAGAACACCCGCATCAGCTGAGCCACGGCGACTGCGTGCGCGTTTTCGAGCAAGCCCTCACCCATCCGGGGGTCGAGTACGAAGTCGTCTTCGGCGTATCCGCCAGTAACTGGCCGCTCTATGACATGGAGCACGGCAAACGGGCGATCGGCTATGAACCGCAAGATTTTGCCGACGTGCCGGAAGAAGAGTGGGATAAATAGAAACCGGCTAACCACACCACTGACACCATCTCCAGACAGGTGGCTCACAGGGAGAACGGTCGCGGTGTTCCATCTCAAAAAAAGCGAAGGGGCGGTCTGCTCGAAAACCGCCTCTTCGCTTTTCCTTTTCTCCGAGTATTCTCGGAAAATATCCTACATCACTCAACCTCCGACGATATCCTCCACGTCGATCGCGTAGATCTGCCGCGTTCCCTCGTGCACCGAATCGAAGCAAACCTTCTTTCCATCCCGGCTCCAGCGGGGGTGCAGATCGCAGCGGATCTCCCCGGTGATCTCGTCCGGCATGGCGTAGAACTTCCCTATGTCGATTCGGCGCTCCCGCTCCGGGTCGAAGAGAATCAGCGTCCGTTTCCCCTCCTTGTCCGGATAGGTGTCCGTCAACACCCAGCGCAAATCCGGGCTGTACGAACAGTGCCCATCCTGGGTCAGCACGCCGTCGCCGATCACCTCCACCTCCCCGCTCGGATCGGTGAACAGGAAGTACCGATCCCCAATCTCGAACCGCCGCGCCCAGGCCAGGATGCAGATCTCGTCCCGCCAATCGAAGTGCGACACCATCTCGTGGTCCGCCAGACAGCAGAGATTCCGTCCGTCCGGATCGACCGTGAACATCCGCGTCATCCGTCGGCCATCCGCGACTACCCAGCGATGCAGAAAGAGGAAACGGCTGCCGTCGGTGTTGAATTGCAAGTGGTTGAACCAGTGCTTGGTCCCGCCCATATTGTCGTCGTAGCACACTCCGACTACCTGGTCCAGAGAGACGATCAGCCGGTTTTCACCGCTCTCCACATCCATCCAGTAGATGCCATCCTCGTCCGGATACGGTTCATCCTCCCAGGGATCGGGAGGGCCTTCGTATCCGTACCCCGGCCGCGTCCGGGCGGTGCGGGCGAAGTTGGGAGTCACCGCCTGTCGCCCGTCTCGACTGAGGGCGTAAACAGGTCTGGGCAGTTCCCGCATCTCTCCGCTCTCCACATCCTGAACAACCGCGCCGAACCGCTCCCCCGCACGGATATTGTAGATGATCTTCCGCTCCGGCTCCGTTCCCACCCACTGCAGCATCGTCCCCTGCTGCCAGTTCCAGGCAGTCGTCTCCGCCAGCGGCTTCCACCGGTTGCCATCCTCCAGATCGATCAACCCGATCACCGCCCGGTCTTCGGCCGTGGGCGGCCGGTCCATGAATTCCGTCTCCAGCCCAATCATGTATCGACTGTTGGCGTTCCACGGAAACTTGTCGTAGTACCCAAAAAAGTGATGCTTCGGGCCGGATGTAACTGCGTAAGCTTCCATTTTTCCCTTTCTACTCCTTGTATTCGACTTCCGTGACCCCGGCGTCGAGTTCCTCCTGGAGCTTCGCTATCTCCGCTACGACCCGGTCCACCACCTCTTCGACCGGCACATCGTGCCGTTCCTCCTCGCGACGGACCTTGAGTTCGAGAACTCCCTTCTTTAGGGAGCGATCCCCTACATTCACGCGCACGGGGATGCCGATCAAATCCGCATCGTTGAACTTCACGCCCGGGTTTTCGTTCCGGTCGTCCAACAGCACCTCGACCCCTTTTTCTTGTAGATCGGCGTAGAGCTTCTCCGCCGCTTCCTGGGCCGGTCCTTCCTTCTTGGCCAGCGCCACGATGTGCACCTGGAAAGGAGCCACCGACAGCGGCCAGATCAACCCGTTTTCGTCGTTGTATTCCTCGGCGATGCAGGCCAGCAGCCGCCCTACTCCGATCCCGTAGGAGCCCATGACCACTGGCTGCGCCTTCCCATCCGCATCCAGGAAGTTGCCACCCAGCGCCTCCGTGTACTTGGTGCCCAACTGGAATATGTTGCCCACCTCGACCCCGCGTTTGGCGTCGAGCGGAGCCCCACAGTCGGGACAGGCATCCCCCTCCTGCGCCGCGGCGATATCGCAGACGATGTCCGCCTCGTAGTCCCGGCCGCAGTTGACGTTCTTGAGGTGAAACCCCTCTTCGTTCGCCCCGGCCACCAGATTGGGCGAATTCGCGATCGAATCGTCCACCACCACCAGCGCTCCCTTAACCCCAATGGGAGAACCGTACCCGGGGACCGAGCCGATCGTCTTGATCTCCTCGTCGTGCGCCGGCCGCATCTCCTTCGCCTTCACCGCGTTGGTCAGCTTGGTCTCGTTCACCTCCATGTCGCCGCGGATGACCGCCAGCACGAATTTCTCGGTCTCCTCTTCCCCCTCCGCGATCTTGGCGACCATGAACACCGCCTTTGCCGTCCGGCTCTGGGGCACGTCGAGCAGTTCGACCAGCGCTTCGATCGTGGTCGTATCGGGCGTGGCGATCTTCTCCAACTCGGCCGCTTCTTCCTCGGCCGCCGCTTTTTTCCCAAAGCTGGCCACCTGGCGGTTGGCAGAATACCCGCACTTGTCGCAGAGAATGAGCGTGTCCTCCCCGATCGGATTCAGATACATGTATTCATGGGAGACTCGCCCTCCCATCATCCCCACGTCCGCCTTGACCGCGATGCTGTCCAGACCGCAGCGGTTGAAGATGTTGAAGTAAGACTGATAATGCGCCTGATACTGCTTCTCCAACCCTTCCCAATCGGCATCCAGACTGTAGCTGTCCTTCATGGTGAACTCGCGCACCCTGATCAGCCCGGAGCGAGGACGCGGGTCGTCGCGCCACTTCGTCTGCAGTTGATAGACCAATTGCGGCATCTGCCGGTACGACTTGATCTCCCGGGCAACCAGGAAGGCGACCACCTCCTCGTGGGTCATCGCCAGCACCATATCGCGCCCCGACTTGTCCAGAAAACGCCCCATCTCCGAGCCGATCTCGAACCAGCGTCCGGTCTCTTTCCAGATATCCGCAGGGTGGATGACCGGCATGGTGATCTCCTGACCGCCGATCTTCTCCATCTCGTCGCGGATGATGTTCTCGATCTTGTCCATCGACCGCCGGGCCAGGGGCAGATAGCTGAAGATGCCGCTGGCCAGTTGGCGGATATACCCCGCCCGCAGCAACAGCTGGTGACTTGCCACCTCGGCGTCGGCGGATGCCTCGCGCAAGGTCTGGCTGAAAAGCTGACTCATTCGCATCGGGTATTTTCTCCTTGATCTACACTTTTAAAAATCAGTTATTGAGATCCCCTCACTCAAAAAGCCCAAATGCTCCAGCCTCTCTCCGGATACCGGGGAAATCGGAACGCAAAGATTTTCATGTTATTGAGCCTTTTAAATTACGGCATCGGTCGATTGTCCTCAACGGCAAAGCCAATTCTCCCTTTTTTCAATCCCCTATCACACCGCTTCCCGCTCCACCGCCACCCCGACACCACACTCTGTTTCCAGCAGTTCCAACCCGAAATCCGGAGTTCGGAGAAATTCCACGCTCTTCGCCCGGGTGATGCTGGCAATATCGGCACCGGCTTCCTGTAATCTCCCATTCATCAGCTCTCCTTTCAGTATCACCTGAATCCTTGCCAGTTCCCGTCCCAACGGAATCCCGGCTTCGCTCTTGTAGCGCCGAACCGCAGTGGCCACCCCGATTAAAACGCCTCCAATGCTCTCCATATCATCGTCCAGCAACCGACCATCCACCTTGGGCCAGGAGGCCAGATGCACAGAATCCCCATCCTCTATCCGAGCGAATATTTCCCGATAAATCACCTCAGTGACATAGGGCAGAAAGGGGGCAAACAGTTTGACCACATCCCTCAAGGAGACGAAGAGGGCGAACAGCGCCCCCTCACGTCCGGCTCCATCCTCCCCGTAGAGCCGCTTCTTGGCCATCTCCAGATAATTGTCGGCCAGGTCGCGCCAGAAGAACATCTCCGCCTCGCTTTTGGCCGTGGCGTAGTCGTAGTTCGCCAGACAACCAGTCGCCCGCTCGATCACCGTCTGGAGCCGCGAGAGGATCCAGGAATCCCCCGGCGAAAGGGCGGGAATCTCTTCCGGAGGACGGTAATCCCCTATGAAGCGCTCGCAGAACCTGGCCACGTTCCACAGCTTGGTCAGCAGTTTGTCCCCCGCCTGAATCTTCTCCATGCTGATAACCGCATCCTTTCCCAGGCCGGTGCTCGCCGCCCAGTAGCGCACCGCGTCCACCGGGTATTGTGCGAAAACCTCCCCCGGACTGATCGGCCCTCCTCCCCGGCTCTTGCTGATCTTCCCCTCACCCTCCGAAGCCAGGCCCCAGCCCGAAATAGCCACCGCTTTCCAGGGCAGCTTTCCCCAGTGGTGGTGCGCCTTGACAATGGTGTAAAACGCCCACGTGCGGATGATCTCGTGCGCCTGCGGACGCAGTCCCATCGGGAAGACCTTTCCGTACAACTCCGGATTTCCATCCCACCCCCCGACGATCTGGGGGGTGAGGGACGAAGTCGCCCAGGTATCCATCACATCCGTTTCCCCCACCCATTCATCTCCGCCACAGACACAGGCGGTCGTCATATTTTCGCGCGTTGGATCGATCGGCAGCTGTTCCTCCTGAGCCAACCGCACCTCTCCGCAGGAGGCGCAGTGCCAGACCGGAAACGGCACCCCGAAAAATCGCTGGCGCGATATGCACCAATCCCAGCTGACGCTCTCGACCCACTGCAGGAAGCGATTCTTCATCTGCGGCGGATTCCACGCAATCTCCTCCCCTGCCCGACGCCATTCCTTCTTGAAATCCAGCACCCGCACGAACCACTGCGGCGCCACCACGTATTCCACCGGCGTGTCGCAGCGCTCGTGCACCCTCACCGCCTGTGCCACACTCCGGTTCCCCAGGAGTTTCCCCTGGGCGCCCAGATCTTCGACGATCCGCTCCCGCGCTTCCCCCACCATCAATCCGGCGTACTCCCCGGTCGCCTTTCCCATTCTCCCATCCCTCTCGATCCCCTTTATCAGCGGCAATCCGTGGGTACGCCACCAGACCACGTCCACCGCATCTCCGAAGGTGCAGCACATCACCGCCCCCGTCCCCTTTTCAGGATCGGCATTTTCATCTGCCAGGATCGGCACCTCTCTCTCTGTCAAAGGCAACCTGGCGCGCTGCCCGATCAGCCGCCGGTAGCGACCATCCTCCGGATGCACGAACACCGCCACGCAGGCCGGCAGCAGTTCCGGTCGGGTGGTGGCGATCCTCAGCGACTCCCCTCCCTCCACTGCGAATGCCAGTTCGTAGAAAATGCTCTCCCGCTCCATCTCCTCCATTTCTGCCTGAGCAATAGCCGTGGCGCACTTCGGACACCAGGTGACCGGCGCTTCCCGACGATAGACGAGTTCCTTCTCGTACAGATCGACAAACGACAGCTGGGAGATCCGCTGCGCCCGTTTCCCGACCGTTCGGTAGGTATGACGCCAGTCGATCGACAGTCCCAGCTGTTGCCACAGCGCCCGATAATCCTCCACCGATCGCTCTCCGATTCGCAGGCACTCCTCGACGAAGGTCGCCCTGTCCATCTCCTCGGCCACGCTCCCCAGTTCCCTCTCGACCAGTTGTTCGGTCGGCAGACCGTTGTCATCGAAGCCCATCGGGTAAAACACCGCCCGACCGTTCATCCGCTGAAAGCGGGCGAAAAAATCGGCGTGGCTGTAGGAGTACAGATGCCCCAGGTGCAACTTCCCCGACACCGTCGGTGGAGGGGTGTCGATGGCGTAGACCGGCTGCCCGGGTGACGGCTCGAACCGGTTCGTTCCCCTCTCTTCCCAGAAGGATCGGATCCCTTCCTGGACCTTTAGATAATCGAACTTCTTTGCCAATCCCATATCTCTGCCTCCGCTTTTTTCTAAACCTCTCTTTGAGGTTTCATTAACTGCCGAAAAATCCCTGTTCCCTTTGTTGGGACCCGTTGCTTTGGCTCCGCCGGTAATCACAAAAAAACCCGCCGCGAGTCTGGCTCGGCGGCGGGTTGTATATGAGTTTTTTTCAACAGCTCATAAGCCAACCCACCGTCGGTTTACCCTCGGTACCGGGCGTACTGCGACTGCGACCACGACCGGGCGTGCCGTTCCGGACATACGGCGGCTTATGGGCCGGTTCCAGCGCGCACTCATATTTCTAACTTTGTCCACAGCTATTTCCCGTTGAAAAAACCGCTTTTCATCCTTTGGTCCCCAAATGGCAAAAAAAAAGCCGCGAACTCTGTTCGACGGCGGGCGGAAAGCATATCGGCACTTGGACTAGCGAACGCACCCCCGTCGATTCCGGTCGACTACTACGACCGCCGGGTGCGGGGCATGAATATATGTCTGCAAATCCTGCATGATATCAATTCCTTTGCTCTTTTGGAAAAGTAAAGCGATTCCCCTCACAGAGTCAAGCCCTTTCCCCTCATCCTCGCTTCACCAGCGCGCGCATCGATCGATACATGAACGACATCGACACCAGCACCCAGCTGAAGGCGATCGGGTAGGTCATCCAGGGCATACCCCAGTGACGGGCCAGGATACCGGCATCGGTCATCTCCGGATATTCCCACAGGTCGGTGCGAAAATCGAACATGCTGTACAGACACAGCATGATTCCCATCCAGATTGCCCCCGCTTCTGCCGCCCGTTGCGATTTGATAGCCAGTGCCAGCAGCACAAACCCACCCCCTATCCCCAGGAAGAAATCGACCCCGCCGACCGGCGTGTAAGCCATGGTCATTCCCAGGCATGCCGCTCCGATCAACCCCAGCACCAGGCGCTGCACCCGGGGATAGATCCCGGTATAGATGAGCAGCGCCCCCAAAAGGGCGGAGCCCACGTATCCGGCTGCGCTTATCAGCGGGAAAATACCCCCCTGTGTGAGCGTATGCCCGCTCTCATTCCAGTGGGTCCGCACCTCGATCACCCCTCCCCCGGTGAGCAGGGCTGCCCCGGCATGGCAGACTTCGTGCACCATGACCACAAAGAACCGAAATGGCTTGATCAACGCGGAATCCCACAGTCCCATGGCCAGGCCAGCACAGAGGATGTAGAAGCGAAACCGCCAGAAAATTCCCCAGATATAGGCCACTTTTTTTAGCAAAACCAATCGCTTTCTTTTTTTTCTCGCAGCTGGTGATTGAAGGAAAATATAATCCCAACTTTAAGTTATGCCAGATGAGCGAGGTGGAGGAGGTGCAGCTGCGCATCGTGCAGCAGGTGCGCCAGCTGGAAGAGCAGGGACAGATCACCATCGTCCGCGGCGACTCCGACGATCAATTCATCTAAACCGCACAATGACGAAACGCGCTCCGGGGCCATCGGCTCCGAAGCGCGTTTCGTTTCCCCTCGATCTTCTCTCAGATCTCTTCCCGGGCGGCGATCTTCCCGGCGATCATATCGACCGCCGCCGCCACCGACAGCGGGTCCAAATTTTCTCCCGACCGCAGGCGGATGGAAACCTGTCCGCTCTCCGCTTCGCGGTCCCCGGCGATCAGCATGTAGGGCACCTTCTGCACCTGGGCCTGACGGATCCTGTAGTTGAGCGTCTGGTTGTCGTCGTCCAGTTCGACCCGCACCCCGACCCCGCGCAGCTGATCGTGGACCTTTCGACCGAATTCCTCGTGCCGTTCGGCGATGGGCAGCACCACCGCCTGCACCGGCGCCAACCAGACGGGGAAGGCTCCGGCGAAATGCTCGATGAGCACGCCGACAAACCGCTCCATCGACCCAAACGGCGCCCGGTGGATCATCACCGGGCGATGCGCCTGGCCATCCTGCCCGGTGTACTCCAGGTCGAAGCGCTCCGGCAGATTGTAATCGACCTGAACCGTCCCCAGCTGCCACTCCCGTCCGACCACGTCCTTGACCACAAAATCGATCTTCGGGCCGTAAAAAGCCGCCTCTCCCGCCTCCTCGGAAAAGGGCACCTCTAACGTCTGCGCCGCCTCCCGGCAGGCCGCTTCCGCCCGGTCCCAATTCTCCGGGTCCCCCACATACTTGCTGCTATCCGGATCGCGCAGCCCCACCCGCACCCGATAATCATCCATCCCCAGCGTGGTGAAGATGATCTTGACGATCTCCAGACAACCGAGGAGTTCCCGCGCCACCTGCTCCTCGGTGCAAAACAGATGGGCGTCGTCCTGAGTGAAGCCGCGCACCCGCGTCATCCCCCCGATCTCCCCCGACTGTTCCCAGCGGTAGACCGTGCCAAACTCCGCAAGGCGCACCGGCAGGTCGCGGTAGCTGTGCGGCTGCGAGGCGAAAATTTTGATGTGGTGCGGGCAGTTCATCGGCTTGAGCAAATATCCATCGATCTCCCCTTCTTTCATCTGATTGGACAGATCGCCGCAGGTGCATCCCTCCTCGGCCAGCTGGTTCAGATGGTCGTGCTCGATGAGGGGCGGGTACTGGCTGTCCTGGTAGTAGGGGAAGTGGCCGCTCTTCCGATACAGATCCAGTTTGCCGATGTGAGGGGTGAAGACCTGGCTGTATCCCTGCTTGCCCAACTCGGCAGAAATAAAGGTCTGCAGTTCCTGACGGACAGTCGCCCCCTTAGGCGTCCACAGCACCAATCCCTGCCCCACCTCTTCGTCGATGTGGAACAGCTGTAGCTGCTTCCCCAGGATCCGATGATCCCGCTTCCTCGCCTCCTCCAACCGCTTCAGATGGGCATCCAGTTCCTCACGAGTGGCAAAGGCGGTGCCGTAGATCCGCTGCAGCATCTTGCGGCTCTCATCCCCCCGCCAGTATGCCCCGGCTACGCTGAGCAGCTTGAAGTGTTTCACCTGCCCGGTGCTCAGCACGTGCGGCCCCCGACACAGATCGGCAAACTCCCCATCCGTATAAAAGAAGAGTGCCTCCCCTTCCTCCAGATCCTCGATCAGTTCTCGCTTGTACTGAGCATCGGCGATCTTTGCCAGCGCCTCTTCCCGCGGCAGTACCACGCGCTCGAACTTGTGGTTCTGCTTGACGATCCGCTTCATCTCCTTCTCGATCTTCTTCAAATCCTCGGCAGAAAACGGTTCCTCAACGTCGAAGTCGTAGTAGAACCCCTCTTCGATCGCCGGTCCAATCGCCAATTGCGCTTTGGGAAAAAGCCGCAGCACCGCCTGCGCCATGACGTGCGACAGACTGTGGCGATAGATCCAGGCAGCCTCCTCCTCTTCCCAATCTATCAGCTCCACCTCGGCATCGGCCGGCAGCGGTGCATGGAAGTCGATTCGCTCTCCATCCAAACGGGCGCCGATGAATTTCTTGAGCAGCTTCTTGTCCTTTTCAAGCAACACCTCTTTGAGCGTCGCCGAACCTTCGAATTCGATCGTCTGCCCTTCGGGCATCTTGATGTTCATTTCTCGCTCCTGAAAAAAATCTCAGATGTTTATCGGGAATTGCAGAAATATTTTGGCAAGCCCACGGATTCGCTCGCGAGCTTGCCAAAAACAATAACCGGTCATTTCCCGATCTGTCAAGACTGCCTGCCAGCAGACCGCATGGAATGCGAGGATGCAGAGATTCCGAAAATTCCCGTTTATTCTGGTAGAATACCGATACAAACTCCTCCAACGCGACTTCCCGGACACTCCATAGTGCAGAGTTTGCAGAAATTTGTTCTTGGTTTTTACGACCAGCCACGTCTCGCTCAGATCAACTGGAAAACTCGGAAGTTACTTCCGCAATCTCTGCACTAGTAAAGAGCCATCCGCTCAACCACCTTCTTCAGGTAATGGCGCGTCTCCTCGTAGGGTAGGTTCCCCTCCAGATGCACGTAGATCTCGTCGGCGCCCATCTTGTCGATCTCCGGAATGGCACCGCGAATCGCCTTCTTACCCGTAAACGCCCGGCTGACGTTGCCCGCCCCGGTATTGTACGCGGCGACCATGCAGTACAGCGCCTTCTGGTCGTTATCCAACTTGCCGAATATCCGCCGCCGCAGGTATTTCAGGTATCCACACCCCAGCTCGATATTCTGCGCCGGTACGAAAAAATAACCGGCGGGAAGCACCTCGTCCTTCTTGTACACGTATCTGTACGCCTCCCGCCCCCCACTGGTCGGCACCAGTTGCATCAGTCCGTAGGCCGGAATATGGGACCGCGCCTTGGGGTTGAAATGGCTCTCGGTGTGCATCACCGCAAACACCAGCTTCGGATCCAGCTCAAAACGATTTGCGTATTCGGCGACCAGTTCTCTGTAACCCTCCGCCCGCTTGCGCAGATGATCGGGAACCAGCGGAAAGGTCACCGCCACCTTGATCCGCTCCTTGCCGTCCTTGCCCACCACCTTCTTGCTTTCGACCTTTGCCTCCGCCACCACCTCCTGGGCAAAACTCTCGGCATTGTCGGCATCCACCACCTGTCCATCCTCGGTCGCCACCTGCCCCTCCAACACCGGCTTTGCACTCAGCGGTTTCGGTTCCTCCACCTCGCCGTCGGGGAGCGCAACGCTGTAGTCGGAAGATTTCCCCTTGTCGCTCACCAGGTCGGCCACTGCCTGCTGCAGATTCTCCTGGGCGGTTTCGACGTCCCCATTGACCACCACCTCCACCGTGGCCGTCCCCGCCTCGAAATCCACCTTGCTGCGCGATCCGAGGCCATCGCCGTACTCCACCCAATCCTTCCGGCTGGAACCGACGTAATCCCCCCACACCTTCTCCACCTCCTCCTTGAAGGCGGCAAACGCCTTCCGATCCGCCTCGATATAGGCGTTGAATTCCTCCTCCGCTCGCTCTACGTACCCCTGTAAAGCGGCTGCCTGCTCCTGCTGGAACTTCAGGAAATCCTCATCCTCCCCCTGAGCGCCAGCAATCGTCGCGGTTAGCGCCAGAATCGCCGCGATACCCACGATCTTCATCATATCTCTACTCCCGTTTTATGGAATCCAAAGTAACCAAAGAGAGATCGGGAAACGTCCAGGAAACGCCATGGCCCGGGAAACTGCCGCATGGGCGACGCTGAATTTAATTCCCCGCGCTCGAGCACTCTTCTGTAGACGATTTTACTTCCGGCGAGATCCCACCATAACGCCGTTTCCCAACAGCAGTGTTACAGGTCGTAGCGGTCCCCCGCCGGCAGCGGCACCGGCGGCGCATCCTCGGTGTCGATGCTCCAATCCGCCAGCCGCAACCGCATCTCGGATACCACCCCCGCGTTCCCCGGGTCACCCACCACATTCACCAGCTCCCACGGGTCGTTTTTCAGGTCGTACAATTCGTCCCGGTCGCCCATTGAATCGTGCACGTATTTCCACGCCCGGGTGCGCACCATCTTGCGCCTCCCTTCCGCTTCGCGCCACTGCAACGAGCGGATCAACCCCCGCCGACCGTACGGTTTCTCCAGTTTTTCCAGATCCTCCATGCCAAAGGGCGGTCCCCCTGCACCGTACTCCGAAAAAGTTGCCTCTCGGGACGCTTCGTCCGTCACCGTGGGCAGCCCCTCTCCCTGCATCGAACAAGGGGCTTCCATCCCCTGCAACTGTAGCAGAGTCGGCACCACGTCCACCAGGTTGACCAGGCTCCCATCCCTCTCTCCCTCTGCCACCTGACCGGGCCAGGAGAGAATCAGCGGCACTCGAGTCAGACAGTCGTAGAACACTCCCCCTTTACAGGCCATCCGGTGCTCCCCCATGAAATCCCCGTGATCGGCGCAGAAGACGACGATCGTATCCTCCCTCAAGCCCAGCCTTTCGAGCGCATCCAGTATCTGGCCCAGACCATCATCGATGAAGCGCACCATACCGTGGTACACTCCCATCACCCCGCACACGTCATCGAGCGCGTCTTCCTCCATGCCCAGCATTTCGTAGAGCACTCGATTCCGCTCGGGCACCTCTTCTCCGGCGAATTCCCTCTCTCTCCACGGCGGCAGCTCGATCTTCTCCTGCGGAAACATCGCCGCATACTGCTCGGGCACGATCCAGGGTTCGTGCGGATCCGGAAAGGAGACCCACAGCGCAAACGGCTCATCCTTGCTCTGCTCCAGGAAGCGGACCGCCTGTCCGGCGATCAACCCGGTCGAGTGATCTTCCAGCGGCAGGTCCGTGGTCGCGTACCCGAAGCGCGGACTCTGCGACTTCATTCCCTGCACCCGCTCCTTTACCGCATTTCTCCCCGCCTCTGGCCGGAACCAGTCCATCCCCCAGGTCTCAGGCATCTCCGCCCGTCCCCCGTGCGTGAACGCGCACCAGACGTCGAACAACTGCAGATCCTCTTCCCTCTTAAAACAGTGATTCTTGCCGATCAACCCGGTGCGGTATCCCGCCTCCTTCCACAGCCGGAAGGCGTGTTCCGCCCCCGCCGGCATCAGCGTCTCGTTCCGCCGGCTGCCGTTCGCATGGGGAAAACGCGAGGTCCAGAACGCCACCCGCGCCGGCACGCACAGCGGATGCGGCGTGATGGCGTGCTCAAACAGCACCCCCTCGTTCGCCAGGCGCTCCATAGAGGGAGTTTCGCAAAAGCTATTGCCGTACAGATGGCTGGCCGTAGCCTTCTGCTGATCGGTCATAATCACCAGAACATTCGGTCTGTCCGCCATGGTTTCTCTCTCATCGGAATGGGTTTTTTATCCCAGTGCCCCCAGAACCCCCCTGCCGCCACGCACCACCTGCGTCGCCAGCGCCACCGCCGCCGTAACTGCCTTTTCCGCCTCTTCTCCTCGGCATAGCCCAAAGAGCAGCCTCCCGTTGAAGCTGTCTCCGGCTCCCACGCTGTTGGCCGCCCTCACCTTCTCGGCGGCCAGACTTCCCTTCTCTCCCGTCCGAGTTGCGAAGACCGCCCCCTCCTCACCCCGCTTGACCGCCACTAATTCAGGCCCTGTTTCCAGAATCTCTCCAGCCAACTCTTCCGCATCCTCCGTATCCATCCAGAACCCCAATTCTTCCTGCGTTCCCGCCAGGCAGTCCACCTCCCGCCAGGTCGCCAGCATCTCCTCTTTTTCCACCCTCCCGGCGAACCACGGGCTCGGGTCGAACATCACCTTTGCCCCCCGGTGCCGCATCTCGCTGAACAATTCCCGCATCTCCGCCAGGTCTTCCCTCTCCACCTTCCCGTATCCCGAAGCCAGCAGCCATTCCGGCGTCTCTCCCTCCAGCGCCCCGCGCCACCCGACCTTCTCCCCGGTGTAATACAGGGAGCGCCGCTTCCCCTCGGGAGTGAGGAGGATGACGTTGACCGCCGTAACCGCAAAATCCGCTGCGCAAATTTCCACTTCCCCTTGCCGCAGCCACTCCCGGATCAAATTCCCCCAGCCATCCCACCCCAAATTGGTGTGCAGCCGAACTCGCTGCCCCAACCTTCCCAGCAGATAGGCCGGCGCTGCTCCACATCCGCCCAACGCCGCCTCCACTGGCCTCTCCAGGAGCTGGACATTCGCCCCCCAGGCGTCTGCCGCCACTCCTCTACTCTCTTCTACATCCCTGACCAGCACGTCCACCACCGCGTTGCCGGCCACCTGCACCAGTCCCCTGACGACCCCACTCATCCCCGGCCTCGCACAGCCAGAAGATTAGTCGCCGCATAAATCAGCGCATACGCGAGGATCGCCTCTATCCCTCTCACTGCCATCTGCTCCCTCTCAAAGCTCCAGGCCGGCCTTGCCGCAGATATCGATCACCGGATCGTACACCGGTCCATAGGGAGGTGCGTATGCCAGCTCCAGATTGTAGATATCGTCTACCGTCATCCGGTTGAACAGCGCGGTGGCAAAAACATCGATCCGCCCGGCCACACCCTCCCGTCCGATCATCTGCGCACCGAGCAGCCGACGGGTGTGTCGATCGACCACTATCCGGGTAGCGATACTGCTCCCTCCAGGATAGTACTCAGCCCGCGAACGACTCCGGCGCTCGAAGATGGCCGCATCGAACCCGCTCCGCTCCGCCTCCAGCGGACTCAACCCGGTCTGGGCCACAGTGAGATCGAATACCTTGGTGACCAGCGTTCCCGCCGTTCCCCTGAATCGCTGAACGGAGAATTCCCCCAGACTATCGGCAGCCAAATTGTCCCCGGCTACCCGGCCGCTCCGGTTGGCGGTTAATGCCAGCGGTGAAAAGACCTTCTCCCCGGTCACCACATGTGTCACCTCGGCGCAATCCCCGGCGGCGAACACCCCCGGAGCATCGGTCTTCATCCGCTCACTGACCGCGATCCCTCCACTCCGCCCCAGACCGATCCCCGCCCGCTTCGCCAGTTCCGCTGCCGGTCGAATGCCGATCGCCGGCAGCACCAGATCGGCGGGAAACGCCCCCTGATCGGTGACCACCGTGCTCACCCTTCCATCCCTTCCTTCGAGCCGCTCCACCTGGCACCCGGAAACCAGCCGCAGGCCGCGTTCCGTCAGTTCATCGATCACCTCCTGGGCAAACTCCGGCTCAAAGGTCGACAGCAATCGCTGCGAGCGACCGATCATGGTCACCTGCACGCCTCTCTTGAGCAACGCTTCGGCCATTTCCACGCCAATCAGTCCCGTGCCCACGATCACCGCCTGCTCCGGCTGCCGTTCATCGACGAAGTGCCGCAGGGCGATCCCATCGTGGAGCCCGCGCAGGAAGAAGACGCTCTCCAACTCCAACCCCTCCCAGTCGGGCGTTATCACCTCTCCTCCGGTGGCCAACACCAGGTAGTCATAGCGCTCCGTCATCCGCCCCCCGTTTCCCATCACCTCCACAGTCCGCGCCCCGGGCCTCACTTCGGCCACTTCGTGCTCCAACCGCACCTCGATACCGCGCGCGGCGAACTGATCCGGCTTCAGGGCCAGCAACTCTTCCGCCGCCGCGATCTCTCCCGCGATGTAGTAGGGCATACCACAGGCGCCGTACGAGGCGAACGGCCCCTTTTCGAGGACCAGAACCTCCAGCGCCGGATTGGCCCGCCGAATCTGGCTGGCCGCGCTCATACCGGCGGCATCCCCGCCGACCACCACCACGCGTTTTCCCATGCTCTCTTTCCTCTCTACTTCGCGTTTATTTCGGAATCATTCTGAAAATAAACAAAACGCCCCGGTTCCACAGAGCCGGGGCGCTTCTCAAGGCATCCGGTCATTCCTCCGAAAACCCGAGTTCCTCTCAGTTCGCCAGCCCCAGATCCCGATACAGCGCCGCAGTGAATGCTCTCATCCGCTCATCGTGCGTTCGCTCTCCGGGCATGCCATTGACACCGGCCACCACCACCAGCTCGTGCTCGGGATCGGCGAACGCCATCGAGGACTGGCGACCGCTGTGGCCAAAGGTACGGGGAGAAGCATAGGGACCATATCCGTAGGGAACGGTCTCCGCTCCGTACAAATTCGAGTCGACCAGAAAACCCAATCCCCAGTCGACCACGTGCTTGAAGGTCTGATCGTAAAGCCCTACCCGATGGCGGCTGACCAGCGCCTCCACCGTCTGCGGGGATAGCAGTTGCACCCCGTCCCACTTCCCCTTGCCCAACAGCATCTCGTAAAAGAGTCCAAGCTCCCGCACCGGCCCGTGTCCCCCCGCTCCCGGGTTGCAGACCGTGGCCACCTGCTCCCGCATCTCTTCGTCCATGTGATGCGGTTCCCGCGTTGCGGTGTTGTGCATGACGCTCACCCGATCTCCGTAGGCCCGATACTGCTCCGACGGCATACCCACCCAGGAATCCACCATGCCGAGAGGTTTCAAGATCTCCTCACGCAGGATCTCCTCAAGCGGCCGGCCGTCTATCCTGCGCACCAGTTCTCCCAGGATATACCACCCGGAGACGGCGTGATACCCGGCACGGCTGCCCGGGACCCATCCGCGTTCCAATCCCGAGTTGCAGATGCGCGCCACCACCCCCTCCCAGGCTTCGGGCTTCCAGTTCAAATCAACCCCGGAGCGGAAGCCGCCCGTATGGGTGAGAACGTGGCGCACGCAGATCTCTTCCTTGCCTCGCCCTCCGAATTCCGGAATATGCGCGCTAACCCGATCATCCAGATCGATTCTTCCCCGCTCCCAAAGTCGCGCCAGCGCCGCGACCACCACCGGCTTGGTCGCCGAGAACCAGAGCAGCAGCGAGTTCTTCTCCATCGGCACCCCGCGCCGCGCCTCTCCCAACCCCAGATCGGCCACCACCTCACCTCGATGAGATACATACACCTGCGCCCCCAGATGCCATCCTCTCTCTATCCCCTCATTCAGCACGTCCAGAGCGCGCCCGATCCGCTCACCGCTCACCGCTCCCCTTCCCTCCAGCCGAATCGACGCCCACAGTCGAGGATCTGCTGCCAGGTTTCCTCCTCGACGAAGACCCCCTCCCGCTCCCGCCGCTGTCTCTGTCGAGCCTCGATCTCTCCCGGCATGAGAATCTCGTCGAAACCGGGGGCCGTGGGCGACGACTTGACGAAATCGACGAAGTCGTCCACCTGCCGATAGAACTCCTCCAAGGGTGCGAAGTGGGCGACGTTGAGCACCATCAGCAGCACTCCGTTGCCGTTGCGCCGGCTCTTGCCCGCGCACCCCGCCCCACTCAGCGCACCCCCCAGCAATTCCACCACCAGGTTGAGCCCGTACCCTTTGTGACCGGCCACGCCGCCAAACGGCAGGATACCACCGCGGGGAGGACCGTAAAACGCGGCCGGATCCTCGGTCGGGTTCCCCTCCCTATCGACCACCCATCCCGGGGGCACCTTCTCCCCGCGGTTGCGCATTACCCGCACTTTCCCCTCGGCCACCACGCTGGTGGTCATGTCGAGAACCAGCGGCTCTCCCCCGGCTGTCGGCACGCCGACGGCCAGCGGATTGGTACCCAACCGGGCCTCCCTGCCACCCCAGGGGACCACGATCACCCCTCCTCCATGCATATTGACGAACATCAACCCGATCATCCCACCCCGGGCGATCCTCTCGACGTAGCTCCCCAGCCGCCCGATGTGATTGGCATGACGCACGGTGAGGGCTGCGATTCCCAACCCCCCCGCCCGTTCCATCCCCAATTCCACCGCGCGATTCATCACCACCTGGCCAAACCCCCAGTTGCCATCCACGACCGCCGTTACCGGCGTCTCCTGGCCCACCTCGATCTCCGCTCCAGGGTTGATCTCTCCCCGCTCGATCGTCCCGATATACTGTGGCAAGCGGATAATCCCGTGCGAATCGTGACCATCCAGATTCGACTCGACCAGCTGCCCCGCCACCACGCGCGCCTCGTCTACCGACACCCCCGCGGCGACTAAGATCTCGCTCCCAATCCCAACCAGTTTCTCGGGGGCGAATACCGGCATATCAGGCGCGCCCTCTATCATCCATGACGGCGAGCGCTTTTTCCAGCACCCCCTCCAGGGAAAAAGGCTTCTGCAGCACCCCCTGTACCCCGGCAAAATCCTCTTCCTCTACCAGATGTCCAGTGAAGATGACGACCGGCATATCCGAATCGATTGCGCGCAGTTCGACCAGCATCTCTTCCCCAGACATCCCCGGCATCGACAGATCGAGAAAGACGAGCCCTATCCGCTTCCACTCACGGCGAAAGACCTCCAGCCCCTCCTCTCCATCGCTGGCGACCAGCACCTTAAAACCGCTGCGCTCCAGGAATTCGCAGGTGGGACCGCGCACCACCTCCTCGTCATCCACGATCAACACAGTGCCTCTATGCTCTCCCATTCCCTTTTCTCCTTCCCCAGCTTCACCAGTTTTCACTGTGCCCTCCAAAGGCAGAAAGATCGACATACTGGTCCCTCTGCCCTTCTCACTTTCGCACTCGATCCACCCACCGTGCTGCCGGACGATGGCATATGCCGTCGAAAGCCCCAGGCCGGTTCCCCTATCGACCGGCTTGGTCGTAAAAAACGGCTCAAAAATCCGTTCGCGGGTCCCATCCTCCATACCGATTCCGTTGTCTTCTATCCGCAGACGCAGATAGGGGCCGGAGGGGGAAGCCATCCCGGGCTTGATCTTCATCGCTACTCGCCCACCCTCTATGCACACGGTCGAGGCCGGATTCTCCTCTTCTTCCAGGGCGTCCCGCGCATTGAGCATGAGATTCATGATTACCTGCCGCAGCTGCCCGGAGTCTCCCTCAACCACCCCGTCCCCTTCGGGCAGGGTCTCGACAATCGCGATCTTGGGATCGAAGGTCGCACGACAGATCTCGACTGTATTGCGAACGATCTCGAACCAGTCGACCGACTGACACTCCATCTGCACCCCCTGCTGAGCGAACACCATCAATTGGCGAATCATCTCAGCCGCTCGGTCTGCCGCAGCCTGCGCCGCCCCCAGAAACGGCTGGACCTCCTCAGTGGCGTCCAGCTGGGCGAGGTAGAGGTTCCCGATCATCCCCTGCAACATATTGTTGAAGTTGTGCGCTACTCCGGCCGTCAGCTGGCCCACCGCCTCCAGCTTCTGCGAATTGTGCAGCTGTTCCTCCAGCTTATCCCGCTCTGCCTCCAGGCGCTTGCGCTCGGTGATGTCCTCCACGAACCCCTGGTAGATCTGCTCTCCCCCCTCCCCCTCGACGACGCGCGTGGTGCCGTGCGCCCAGATGACCCGGCCATCTTTGCGCCGCAGCCGGTACTCGTAGGTGTGCTCTCCCTTTTTTTCTAACTGTGAGACCAGTTCCCGACGGTCGCCCAGGTCGACGTAGAGTTCGCAGGCATTCAGCTCCGGAAGATCCTCCGGGAAATAGCCCAACAGGTTCCTCAGATATGCGTTGTAGTAGAGTATTTTTCCTTCCGGAGTATTGCTCACTACCCCCACCGGCAGTTCTTCGGCAAACTGCCGATAGCGCTCCTCGCTCTGGCGCAGTGCCTGGATATCCTCCAGACGCAGGAAGCCTTCGGACAGTACCTCCACCAGATTCTGCAGCGCACCGATATCTTCCTCCGAGAACGCTTCAGGGTGCTCGTTGTTGATCCCCACCGTGCCGTGTGAATACGGCACATCGAGCACCGACCGCACCTGGCATGTGTACCACTCCCCGATCCGTTCAAATTCACCGAAAGGATCACCTGCTCCCAAATCCCGGCGATAAACCGGTTCACCATCGCGCCACATTGCGAGGATCTGACCGGCCACGACCGGATCCTCCAGCGAAAACTTCCACTCTTCACCCACGCCTGAAGTACTCCAGCACCTCACAGCCGCCGGTTCTTCAACTGAATCGATCACGTGGATGGAACACCCCTGGACCGGCACCTGCAAAATCTCCAGGCAGTCTCGCAGCACCTGAATGACATTTTTGATGTCATCCACCTCTTTCATCCTCCACACCTCTTCCCGCAGCCTGTACAGGGCGCGTCGCCGCTCCATCTCCCGCTCCAGCGCCTGGTTGACCTGCTGCAGTTCGGCGGTGCGCTCCGCCACGCGCCTGGACAGATCCTCCTTGGCCTTTTCCAGCGCCCGAGTCGCCCATTTCCGATCGGTGATATCGCGCGCCACCCCCTGGGTGTACAGGAAATCGTCCCCTTTGGGCAGCCCGGAGCTGTAAATCCCCTCGGCGTTGATCAGCAGAGTCGGCTCCTCTTCACTCGCAGCAGGGGCGAATTCGAACTCCACCGGCCTTTTATCGCGGGCTAGCAGGCGCAGTTCGAGCAGCTGCGTGCGTCGCTCTCCGGTGCGCCGCTCGTTGATTTTATAAGCCGCCTTGTCCCGGTCCTCGGGGTGTACCAGCGAAAAGATACTACTCCCGATCAACTCTTCCGGGTCGTACCCATAGCTCCGAATTGCCTCGCTGATGTAGAGGATATTTCCCTCGGCATCCAGCCGATAGATAATATCCGGAATGGAGCGGAGGATCGACTCCAGCATCAGCTCGGAATCGCGCCTCTCCCGCGCCTCGAGTTGGGCGACTCTCCGGCGCAGCTGTTCCAGTTCCCCGGCCCCCTGCTCCACTGGCTTTTTGCGATTCTCCATATACAAACATCCTCTGATTGCGCCTACCTGTCTGCAGGTAAACGCTCCCAAAATAAACTGCACTCTTGAATCTGATGTTCGGGTCCCATGGTCGCCGGATAATCAGCTATTCTGCCAAGTCCCTCTCATTCCCCCCAGTCCGCCGCCAGAGCCCTGGTAAATGCGCGCGTCTCTTCGACAGAAAGCCGCGCATGACGCCGGGCCTTTTCCAACAACTCACCGGTGGTGCCCACCTTACCCTTTCGATACAATATCAGCGTCTCAGAACAAATTTCCTCCACCAGGCTCATCCCCTGCTCCTCCTCCACACCAACCCGCGTAGCGGCAGCGGCAATACCGGCTCGCAACGCCCCATCCTCCCGCAGATCGATCAATACCCTGTCGAGCAGGGAAATCAGAAAACCGCGCGCCTGAGCACGCCAGGTGCCGGCGTACTCGGCGATATCCATGACCAGTCCGTCAGTGCGACTATTGATCTCCGAATCGGTCAATCGATTCAGGGTGACAGTCAGTCGATAAAAGAGAGAGTCGACCACGGCACCGGACAGCCCCTGTTCCTGTCCCAATTCCCTCACCCACTCCGGCGCTCCCCGCCTGTGGCTTCTGGCCAGACGCTGGCGATTGAGACGCGCCCGGAGCGCCGCCGCCGAGAGCGTCGTCGCTCCATCCGCGACTGCATCCACCTGCTGTTGTTCCCCGGCCCCTTCGGGCTCGGGCGTTTTCCCCTCCCCCTCCTCTGCCTTAATCTCTGGTGTTTCGCCCCGCTCCCCTGCTGTTTCCGCAGCCGGCTCTTCCTCCTCCTCCTCAGGGGGGCGTTCCTTCGGCTTCAACTCGGGCAGCACGATCGCCTGAGTCTGTTTCTGGATCTCCTCGATCATGACCGGCGGAGGACGAGGTTTCCATCCCGGTGGTTCGCCGAGCAGTTGGGCCTTGCCCTTCCACCATATCCACTTATTGCTCTGGCGAACCTTTTTCCTCATCTCCAGGCCCGGCAGATCCGAATCGGGCAGCAGGAACATGGCGTCGAGTTCCATGCCCTTCTCCGGATAGATCCCCAGCCATTCCCAGGGGAAGGCCAGCTCGTAGGTGTAAATCTCCCCTTTCCTTGCGGAGCCGACCTGCACCGGCACGTCGACCGTAGGCTTATCCCGCTGCCGTCCCCCCCATATGTAAGGTTCGCACTCCCCATCGGTCGGTCCCACCCAGATATTGTGCCCCAGAGGGGCATCCGGACCGCGCAGGAATACCTTCAGATGATCGAAGTAGAACATTTTATCCTTGCGCTCCCCCCCTGCCCCCTGCCACACATTGTCCCTCGGAGCGATGTGACCGACGTCTATTATATCATCGACGACGGCCACTGCCACATAGAGGAAATCCACGTCCCACATCAGATAGAAATCGACCTCGTGATCCTCCGGCCCGTCAAATGCCCCCCGCAACCCCACCCCTTCTCCTGCTGGATCGATCGCCACCCCCCGCGGCAATCCCCACTCCACCAGCACTCCATCGATTTGCAGAGAACGAGCAACAGCCGCTACCTCGGCCGCCTGGGTGACTACCGGTAACAAGAGCCCGACGGTGATCAGCCATATTCCCATCGATAACTTGCCAGAACTACCGTTCATGCCTTCCTCGCCAGAGATCCCGTTCGCCCCTAAAATAAGTAAATCTTGACTCACCGCCCAAATTCATATTTTAACTATAAAATTTTAACAATGCGCCCGAGCAGGCGAAACGACCTGGAAAGAGAAAGAGTGCTATGCTTGCAGTTACCCCTGTCTTCGAAAAACCCGACCTGGACATGATCTTCTGGTTCATTGGAGGAATGGCAGGACTATTCCTCATTCTCACTCTGATACACTGGCTGCGGAGAAATAAAAAGAAGTAGGGTTCTCGGCGCGGAGGAGGGGGGAAATGGCGCATCTGGCGATGCGCCGTACCTACCGATCGAATCAAGCCGATATCGCCAGCCCGATCTCTTTGACCCTGTACCAATATCTGTACAACTCCCGGAACCCCAGGCTGGCATACAGATACCGGGCCGGCTCGTTGTCCACCATCACCTGGAGGTAGGCGGTCTCCGCTCCCATCTCTTTCCCCCAATCCGCGAGCCAGCCGATGAGCTGCCGCCCGAAACCCCGATTCCGCTCCGAAGCTGCGGTGACCAGGCTGAATATCCCCAGGAAACCATCTTCACAAATGCCGATGCCGCAGGAAACCGGTTCACCATCGTCCACCAGGGCGACAAAACGACACTCCGGCACAATGCTGCCCAGAATCGAAAACAGAAACGGCCTATCTTCGGGAGATAAACCGCTAAAACCAGCGTAAATCTCCAACCATGGCTCCGCCGGCCACTCCCAGGTCAGCACCCGGTGTTTGCAGGTAGCCCTCAACCCGGCCAGGGCACAGGTCTGGACCGATGTCTCCGCCTCGCGACGATAGCCCGTTCCATCCAGAATCCGGTCGAGCCCGGCAGGCATGGCGAAGGGAAGCATCTTGAAAACCGAGGGCATCCCTTTCCTGCCATAGCTCTGCTCGCATTTTTCTATCTTTCGCTCTACGTCGATCTCCCCCCGGTAAAGGGGAATGACCGAATTGGACCGCCGGGTGTAACCATGGGCAAAGCGCAGCACCCAGCCGTCGTATACCGACTGCTGTAATCCCGGCCAGGCATTGAGCGCTTTTTCCTCGATACACCGGGTGACTTCACCAATCATCCCCTCCTGCCCTTTGTTCACACCGTTCGATTTCACCATTCTTCACCGACTCCTTGACCATTTTACCCCGATCGAGCAATTCGCTTACAGGACAATATAAGTAATATTTATTTAAAATCAAGAATAATTATTACTTTCTATTTTTTATCATATCTCCCCTTCAACGATTGACAACCCCCTTTAGATAAACTACCCTAACTGCAGCCCACTTCCCCCGCTCGGAGGAGAATCATGCCCGATCTGAACAAGGTGAATCAACGCCTTCAGGACGCGACTGCGCTCTTCAGATCCGTCGATACTCGCAACGCCGCCCGACCTCGTCCACAAACTCGTCAGGCACGCACACAGACCCCTCCCCCATCCCAGGACCGCCCCGACCTCAGTTCGGGACCTCCCAGTTTTTCCCGAGCGGCCGAGAGAACCCGCCAGGCGCAAGACCGGATGGGCCAGGCCAACAGGACCGAGGGCTCTCTGCGCGGCCAGGCCGGCCGACTCCGCCGCCTGCGCGACATCGCCCAACAGGGCACAGATCGACAGCTTTCGGCCGAATCCCGTCGCTCTCTGACGGCCCGTTTCGAAGCACTACTGAACCGCATCGACGACGCTGCCAGCGCCGCCGATGCGCCCGAACCGGCAGCAGATCCCGCTCCCCCAACTACATCCGCAGCGGCTCCGGTAGAAATCGATAACCCGGCCCCGAACGAAACGCCCGTTGCCCCTACCCCCGAGGCACAGACTCAGCCCCCCCAGCCCCCAATCGCAGCAGCGCCGGAAACCGTCCCTGAAGAGACTGCCAATCCGGCAGCCGCAACTGCCCCCGCAAGCGCTCCGGAAGAGACCGCCGATCCGGCCCCGAATGAGACGGCCACCACCCCGGTCGCAGATGCCCCCCCGGGCATCGGCATAACGGGCGAGACGAGAGTGAGAGGAGCGAGAATTCGGGAAGAGGGAACCGGACTGGCGGAGAGCACCGTAGCCCGCGACCGGGGCCTGGCCAACGTGCAGGTGGCAGAGACCGAAGACCAGGTGCGCTTCACCTTCCAGGATTTGGGTGAAGGCCGCATTCAGGCGACTCGCTTCGAGCGCACCGAACAGGGGATGGTCGCAACCGGCACTCAGACGGTCGCTGCTCCCGATGTGCTGGAGGAACGGGTCGCCGAGGGCCAGACCGAAGCTCTGAACTTCGATCGCCTGGGATTGCAGATTGAACTGGATGGAAACTACACCGCCGGCGATCTTCAGGGGTTGGAAATCACCTCCGCGCCAGCGACGGCCGAATCGGGAGCCGCAGCGACGGAACCCTCTTCTCAACAGCTAACCGTCGACGACCCCGAAGCGGCACAGGCAGCCTACAATCGCATCGACCAGGTCCTGGCCGACATGGCGCGCGTGCGCGACGATCTGCGCCAGCGGCGGGAAGCGGAAAGCGCCGATGCACTGCGTGCCCTCGCCGATTACGGGAACCAGGAGGATATCTCCACTCTAACCGACGCCGAAACCGCCGGCGCTCTGGCCGAAACGCTACGCACCCAAATTCTCGAGCAGGCCGCCGGCGCAGTCACCGCTCAAGGAGAGGTCAATACCGATCGCCTGCTCTTGCTGCTAGGCTAAAGGCAAAGGCTTCTAATCCTCCCGCAAACCGTTGCGCAGGTTGGACACCGCCCACTCGGCATCCGGATCGTCGATGTCGACGCGAATCAAACCGCCGGGGATAAAGGACTGCAGGTGTTCGTATTCGCGCTGCTTGGTCACATCCGGGTAGGTCCATTCGTGTAGATAATAGACCGTGGAAATCTTGGCCTGCAGCAATTCCTTGGTGCATCCGAAGCAGGGCTGCATGGTCGAGTAGAGCACCGCATCCTGGGTGGCGATCCCAAAGCGCGCCGCCGCCAGCAGCGCATTCTGCTCGGCGTGTACGCAAATACACAGGTCGTAATCCTTGCCGGATTCGTATTGCCCCTTGTTGGCGCACCGATTACACCCCCCATCCAGACAGTTGGGCATACCGTGCGGCGTGCCGTTGTATCCGGTTGCTATGATCTGGCTGTCCTTCACCAGAATTCCGCCGACTCGGTTGCCCGTGCAGTTGGCCCGAGCTCGCACCGCCATGGCGATGCTCATGTAGTATTCCTCCCAATCCGGACGCGTCCTCTGTTCTCCTGAGCTCATAACTTTCTTCCGTGTTTCAGAGCGAGGGAAATCTCGCACTTCCATTATCTGCCCTGATATAGTACGACTCCCCTCTCAGCACGCAAGGCACATCCTCTCATTTCTCCACCTCCCCTCTTGCCTATCCATTCATGAAAATATATTGATGGAGAAAGTTCTCTTTTTTTTTAAATTTGAATATATCAAGAAATCTTGATATTGACATTTATTGCTATATCCTCTACATTAAAAAAAATATACCCCATCATTGAACGGATCTAAATATAACTATAACTAACTGTTAAAGAAAGCTTTACCTTATATGAAAACCGCCGAGAAGAAACTTCGTCAGATCCTCCAGGAACGCATCCTGATCCTCGACGGCGCTATGGGCTCTATGGTCCAGAGCTACGGCCTGGATGAAGCAGATTACCGGGGCGATGTGTTCCGGGACCACCCGTTCTCTCTCAAAGGGTGCAACGATCTCCTCTGTCTCACCCGCCCCCGGGTCGTCGAGGAGATCCATCGCAACTATCTGGCAGCCGGTGCCGATCTGATCCAAACCAACACCTTCAACGCGACCCCGGTCTCGATGGAGGATTACGGTCTTCAGGATCAGGTGGAGGAAATCAACATCGCCGCCGCTCACCTCGCCCGGAGCGCCGCCGACGACTTTTCCGCGCAGACGCCAGACAGACCCCGCTTCGTGGCCGGCTCTATCGGCCCCACCCGGATCACTCTATCCCTATCCCCCAACGTCGACAACCCCGGCTTCCGCACCCACACCTTCGACCAGGTCGCCCAGGGGTACTACACCCAGGTACAGTCCCTTGCCGAAGGGGGCGTCGATCTGCTCCTGGTCGAAACCGTGTTCGACACCCTCACTCTAAAGGCGTGCCTCTACGCCATCGAGCAGTACTTCGACGATACGGGAGTCCGTCTCCCGGTAATAGTTTCGGTCACCTTCAGCGACTCCAGCTACCGCACCCTGTCCGGCCAGACCGCCGAAGCGTTCTGGTACTCCATAGAGCACGTCGACCTGCTCGCCCTCGGGGTCAACTGCGGCATGGCTCCCAAAGATATGCGCCCCCCCATCGAAGATCTGGCCGCCATCGCCCCCACCCATTTCGCCTGCTACCTGAATGCCGGTCTGCCCAACGAGATGGGCGAATACGACGAAACCCCGTCGCAGATAGCCGAAGAGTTGGGACAGTACGCCGCCGAAGGTCTGCTCAACCTGGTCGGCGGCTGCTGCGGCACCAGCCCGGACCACATCCGTGCGATCGCTAAAATCGTCGAGGGCAAACCACCCCGCACTCTCCCTGCCCCTTCCACTCTTCCCCGCTACAGCGGCATGGAGCCCTTTGTCGTCCACCCCGATGCCAATTTCACCATGGTCGGCGAGCGCACCAACGTCACCGGTTCACGCCGCTTCGCCCGCCTGATCAAGGAAGGGAATTACGAAGCGGCGGTCGAGGTAGCCCGCCAGCAGGTGGAAGGAGGAGCCAACGTCATCGACGTCAACATGGACGAGGGCCTCCTCGAATCGGAGGAGGTCATAGCCGATTTTCTCCACCGGATCGCCTCCGAGCCGGACATCGCCCGGGTACCGGTCATGGTCGACAGCTCCAATTTCGCCGTCATCGAGGCCGGGCTCAAATGCATCCAGGGCAAGGGGATCGTCAACTCGATCAGCCTCAAAGAAGGAGAGGAGACCTTCAAGGCACAGGCCCGCATTTGCCGCCGCTACGGGGCTGCGGTCGTCGTCATGGCCTTCGACGAGGGAGGCCAGGCGACCGAGGTGGATCACAAAACCTCCATCTGCCAACGCGCCTACCGCATCCTCACAGAAGAGGTGGGAATCCCTCCTCACGACATCATCTTCGACCCCAACATCCTGACCGTCGCCACCGGCATGGAGGAACACGCCGACTACGCCGTCAACTACATCGAGGCGATTCCCCGCATCAAGGAAGCCTGCCCCGGTACCCGCATCAGCGGCGGAGTGAGCAACATCTCCTTCTCCTTCCGCGGCAATGACTACGTGCGCGAGGCAATCCACGCCGCCTTCCTCTACCACGCCATCCGTGCCGGCATGGACATGGCTATCGTCAACGCAGGCCAGTTGATGGTCTACGAGGATATCCCCGCCGATCTGCTCGAACGGGTCGAGGACGTGCTCTTCAACCGCCGACCCGACGCCACCGAACGGCTGGTGGAGTTTGCCGAATCGGTCAAAGGGGATGGCAAGATTCGAGAAGTGGACGAGAGTTGGCGCCAGGAAAACGTGGAGGAGCGGCTGAAATTCGCCCTGGTCCACGGCAAGGCAGACTACATCGAACAGGATGTCGAGGAGGCCCTGCAGCAATACCCCACCCCACTCGAGATCATCGAAGGTCCCCTGATGAATGGCATGAGCGTGGTTGGCGACCTGTTCGGCGCCGGCAAGATGTTCCTGCCCCAGGTAGTCAAGAGCGCCCGCGCTATGAAACGTGCCGTCGCCTATCTGGAACCGTTCATGGAGGACGCCAAGAAGGCCAGCGGTGCCCAGGGGCCACGCGGCAAGATACTGATGGCCACTGTCAAAGGGGATGTGCACGACATCGGCAAAAACATCGTCGGCGTGGTCCTGGCCTGCAACAACTACCAGATTATCGATCTGGGCGTCATGGTGCCGGCCGATAAAATCCTCCGCATCGCTCGGGAAGAGCAGGTGGACATCGTCGGTCTGAGCGGCCTCATCACCCCCTCCCTGGACGAAATGGTGCACGTAGCCCGCGAGATGCAGCGCGAGAAGTTCGAGCTCCCCCTGCTCATCGGCGGGGCCACTACCAGCCTGCGGCACACCGCGGTGAAGATCGCTCCGGTCTACGACCACCCAACCCTGCACGTCATCGACGCCTCGCGCGCCCCGACCGCAGTCGGCCAGTTGCTGAGTTCCGAACTCAGGGAAAAGCTGGTGGAGGAGAATCGCGCCGCACAGGTCCGTCTGCTGGAGGCTTACCAGCGCGGCGACACTGCCCGTGAACTGCTCCCCCATGCAAAGGCGCAGAGCAGAAAACCGACGCTCTCCTGGGATGCCTCGCAGATCGCCCAGCCGGAGTTCACCGGCATCCGCCATCTGGCCGACATCCCCATAGAGGAGATCGTCCCCTACATCGATTGGTCTCCCTTTTTCCACGTCTGGGAACTCCGCGGCGGCTACCCCAAACTGCTCGACGACTCCGTAGTCGGCGAGCAGGCCCGCCAACTCTTCGCCGACGCCCAGGCGCTCCTCGACCAAATCATCGATGAAAAATGGCTCCGGGCCGAAGCGCTCTACGGCTTCTTTCCGGCCAGCGCCGCCGGCGACGATATCGAGCTCTACACCGACGAATCGCGGCAGACCGAACGCGCTCGTTTCCACACTCTGCGCCAGCAGGCCAAAAAGCGAAATGCCGACGCCCCCCACTACGCGCTGGCCGACTTCGTCGCTCCGCGCGATACCGGCCAGGAAGATTTCGTGGGCGCTTTCGCAGTCACCGCCGGCCTGGGGATCGACGGACACGTCCGCCGCCTGGAAGAGGCCCACGACGACTACAACTCCATCATGCTCAAAGGACTGGCCGATCGCCTGGCCGAGGGGCTGGCCGAAATGCTCCACGAGCGAGTCCGCCGCGAGTGGGGCTACGGGAAAGGCGAAGGCCTAGCCAAAGAGGATCTGATCCGCGAAAACTACCGCGGCATCCGTCCCGCTCCCGGCTACCCTGCCTGCCCGGATCACAGCGAGAAGCGCATTCTCTTCGATCTGCTCGGGGTCGAGGAAAAAACCGATATCACTCTCACCGAAAATTTCGCCATGCTCCCGACCGCCTCGGTCTCCGGTCTATACTTCGCCCATCCTGACGCCCGCTACTTCGCCGTCGGCCAGATCGACCGCGACCAGGTGCAGGATTACGCCAGTCGAAAAGGAATCGGCATCAAAGAGGCAGAGCGCTGGCTGTCGCCCAATCTGGGTTATGAACCGACCTGATCCACCCTCTTTGAGAAAATACGATCAACCACAAAAAAAGCCCCCGCACCTAATAGGATGCGGGGGCATGCACTTCACAAAATAGGACGCTATGGACCCGAAATGATAGCCGGACAGTACCTGTCGTGCTGGCGTTTATTACCCCTCTCTCACTTCTCCCAACCGCACCAGATCCCGTCGTGCCGAGACCTGCCCTACTCTCACTCTCATCCGATCTCCCGGCACCGCCCACAGCTCGTTGCTGCCGTGGATCGATCCCTTGAGCCGACAGTCGCACAGTTCCACCAGATAACCACCTCCCCGGCGTTCGAGGACCACCGCCTCCATCTCTTCTCCCTGTTTCCCCTCCAGATACTTCAGCGTCCAGTAACGACGCCCTTCCCGCTCGATACGCCCGGCCGTCTCTCGCATCCAGGCCGTCTCCTCCAGGGCGCGCGCCACCTCCTCCTGACTCAGCAACAATCGACCGGAATGGAGATATTCCGCCAACTGTCGATGCATCAATAGATCGGGATACCGGTGCAATGGCTGGCTCACCGGGACGTATCCCTCCACGCCCAAAGCGCAGTGCCGCCCGGGTTCCGCCTGCAGCGTCGCCCGTCCCAACAGCCGGATCTGCTCGTGAATCCACACCCGCTCGCTCTCCACTCGATCCAGCTTTTCGGTCGGCGCCGAAGCCACCCGGTAGATCGCCGGAATCCCTTGCCCGACGCAGAATTCGGCCACGGTCGCATTCGCCAGAATCGTCAGCTCTTCGCAGACCTGCCGGACCGGATCATCCCCCTCCACCCGCCGCATCTCCACCCGGCCGTCCTCTACCCGCGGCTCCACATTCGAGCTGGGCAAGATCAGGGCGTCCTGCTCCTCCCGCTGGCGACGTAGACCAAGGGCCAGTTCGCGCAACCGCTGCCAATGCCGATCATCCACCAGCGCCCGTTCCGCACCCTCCCAGGCCAACACCTGTGCAGGGCGCATCCGCCGCACCAGAATCTTTCGCCCCTTCAACCTCCCATCCCGGCCGAAGCGCAGTTCGACGGTCAGCGCCGGACGCCGCTCCGCCGACGTCAACCGACAACGGGCAACCACAGCCGCCGGCAGCATCGGGATCATCCGCTCTGGAAGATGCAGGGAGGAGGCCCGCTCGCGCGCAACTGCGTCCACCATCTCCCCCTCTTCCAACAGCGCCGGAGAAGCGTAATGCACGCTCACCCGATATCCGAACAGAGTCCGGCGAATGCCGAACGCCCGATCGCAGTCCTCTCCCCGTTCGGAAAAACCGAATATTCGCCTACCCCGCCAGGCTCGACTCCTGCGCGCAGCGGCACTCCAGTCCGCTCCTTCGGCCGCCTCTTTCTCTTCAGCGGAGAATTCCACCCGCACCCGACTGCGGCGCAATTCCAGATTTTCGTCCGGACTCCAGTGCTCCAGGCGGACCAGCAATTCGCACGCCGCCAGCGGGCCGTGGAGGTGGGCAAGTCCCATCAACCGCGCCGCCTCCTTTCCCTCCTCTCCGTTCTCCCCTTTCAGCGCCGCCCTTTCCAACAGTTCTATCGCCCGCGCCGCCCCTTCCGGTCGCTCTACTTCCTCTCCATCTGCCACGGCGCGTAGCCAGGTCCCCCACTCACGAAACCGCTGTTCCTTATCCCGCCGCCTGGACGCCTCCAAATCCCCCTGCGCCACCACCTCCCGAGACCGCGGCGCGAACACCTGATCCTCCCTATCGAACCAGTGTCCATCGTCCAAGGCGCGCGCCAACGCCGCCCGCCGATCGCCATCCCCTTCCTCCCCGAAGTAGAGCTCGGTCAGTTCGTCCAGCGCCCAGGTCCGCTCCCCCTCCTCGGTAGCCACCTCCCACAGGGTGCGCATATCCAGCCGCGCCTTCACCGCCTCGCGTCGCCGGCTGATAGCGCGCAGCACGCGGACGATCTCCTCGCGCGGTTCCAACTCGATCCGCTCGCTGGAGATATCGATGACCTTGTCCCCGCGGACAGATCGCTCGCGCCCCTCCTGGTCGAGGACCTTCCATCCCTGCGTCCCTTTGCGGGGACGCAGCACGCCGCACAGATGGGCCTTTCCCCGCCTGAATTCGACGATCCGACCGGCGTGCTCCTCCGTTTTATTTTTGCGAAACGCCCTCTGGTCCGTCAGGGCGCGCGCCACCTCGGCGCGCAGCTCCGGATCGTCCTTCTTCAACACATCGCTGTACCAGGGTCGCATGTCCGCGTCTACCTCCTGCTATTGAATTCAGCATCGCCAGTGAAACGACGTTCCACAGGTCATAGCTATCTGTGCATTCCCCAACGTCTCTGCAACTGCCTCGGATTCGATCTAAAGCTCCTAATGCATTGTGTAGCAATCTATTCCCTGCAACCCTACCAACCGGCTTTGATAATGTCAAGCGCTTTGCGTCGGATTGACATTCCCTTTTTCAAACCCTATCCTCCTCTTTCACAATACTAAATACAGGAGAAATCCCTTGATTATCGACATCCACGCCCACGTATTCGCCTTCCCAAAATTCCGCAAGCAGCCAGACCGGCCGGATATGTTTATGTCGGCCGAACAGCAAATCGGCCGCATGGACGAAAAAGGGATCGACAAGGCGGTCATCCTTCCCCTCAATTCCGCAGAAGGACCCGCCGAATGCCAGAGTTCCGGCGAAGTGCTCTACATCTGCGAGCGTTTCCCCGGACGCTTCATCCCCTTCTGCGAAATCGATCCCCGGCGCACCGACCTGACCAATCTGGCCGCCTTCCGGTTCCTGCTAGAGCAACACCGGGATCTTGGTTTCAAAGGGGTGGGCGAACTCACCGCCAGACTCCCCTTCGACGACCCGCGTCTACAGCTCCTGTTCGCCGCCTGCGAAGCGGTTGGTTTCCCCATCACCTTCCACACCATCCCCCCCGAGGTGCACAGCTACGGCGTGCTCGACGAGTTCGGACTGCCCCGCTTCGAAAAGGTCCTGCAGACCTTCCCCGAGCTGAAATTCTTCGCCCACAGCACCGCCTTCTGGAGCGAAATCAGCGGCGACCTGCAACCCGCCGCTAAGAACACCTATCCCGCCACCCCGGTGAAACCGGGCGGCACCGTGCCCCGCCTCCTGCGCCAATACCCCAACCTGTATGGAGACCTTTCGGCGGGTAGCGGCTTCAACGCCCTCACCCGAGACCCGGCGCACGCCTACGAATTCATCGACGAATTCCAGGATCGGCTGATGCTGGGATTGGACCACACCGACATATCCCACGACTTCCAGCACATCGAGTGGCTCACCAGGACGCGGGATGATGGTCACATCTCCAATGAAGCGTTCGAGAAACTCACCTGGCGCAACGCCGACCGCCTGATCGGCCTGGGATTGGCATAGGAAACAACGGGATTATCGAGTCTGGAGAACCGTCAACTCCCCTTTTTCAGGCCAATTACATTTTTCTTGACATTGTCAACGGGCATTCTTTCATTCCATTCTGGTGGTGGTGATCTCCCCACACCCGGCGACTTCGGTCGCCCCGGCGTTTGGTCACCCTCCACCCTTTCTTCGATAGCGGCGGCGAACTGACAGGACGCCCCTTTTCAGGGTGGGCTCATTGCCAAAGAGTCATTAAACGTGCCGGGTAGTTCGTCGCCGCTATCCTTTTTTTATCTCTTCGCGATCCCCCCGACTACCACTTCCCCTGGCTTCGCTCTTCCCCCGGATCATACCGGCAGGTAACGACGAAGAGATCCTGGCTTCTCGAAGTCTGCGGCGGAATATTTACCTGTAAATAGGTAAAGCCGCGCACCACCCAGCTCAGATATCCGTCAATCTCCGATCTCTCCAGCGGATGCCCGTTGAGCAGCACCTCCCCGAGCTTCGCCCTGGAGAAGGGAATCCGCATGCGCAGAGCGATACCGTGTTCGATCGGGGTTGCCCGGCCCTCCTCTTCTCCTCCCCCCTGAAGATTGAAATTCGGCTCCGCGCCCCACTGTCCCGCTCCCTGCGGGTACTGAGCCACGAGTGCTCGGATGGGATCGCTGGCGATTCGAGGATGATTCGCCAGTCGCTCAACCACCCCTCTCAGCGTCTTATCCCCCAGCCATTCTCTGGAAGCCTCCGGTGAGGTCGCACACATGTAGAATTCAATCCCCACCTTTTCGGGATTGAGCTGACCATGGACAATCCGGCGCTGCTTGTTCCACAACTCGATGCGACTGCGACGGCGAGCAGATGCGGTTTGCCCGTAGGCCGCGACCATATTGAAACTGTTGAGCATGGCCACACGCGTCGGATAGCCGGGGTAGTGCTCTCCCGGCCAGGTCTCATTGCCCATCTGCAGCAGGCGGCGATGCTTGAGAAAGCCACTGCGTTCCCAGTAGACTTCAGAGTGCAGCGCGATGGAGTGGTAGTGGTTGTAGCAGTAGGTGCCGGCAAAAACCTGGGGCCGGCCCATCCACATCTTGTGGGCGATCTCATCCAGGGCCGGCCCCCACAGGAGCCGCTCCGCATCCTGCTCCAACAAATCCGACGGATATCCCTCCTCCAGAGCTGCCTCATCCATGAGTTGGACGATCCGGTAGTGATAGGGTCGCAGGGAGCTGTTGCCGTAGGAGGCGCCGGTATTTTCAATGGCGAAATGCCCCGGGAAGGTCAGATCCAGGCCGTGGTAGTCGGTGTGGACTTCGGGCTGGTATCGATCCATCATCGCCTGTACGGCCAGCCCCTCCGGATTGCGTTCTGGATCGATCGGGCCATCCAGCGTCCAGCTGTTGCAGGGGGAGAGTCCGCACACATTATTGGCTCCGGTCGCCTGTTCGTAGCTGTCCGGCACGCACACCGGCATGCACACCACCACCTGTCGGGCCAGGATCTCCCGCGCCAGCGGATCGTCCGAGAGGAGCCAGCGCATCAGGTAGAGTATGCCGGTAGTGGCCGTGCGTTCCCGGGCCCCGCTGTGATTGGCCGTAATCAGCACGTGTTCCTTGTCCTCACCTTCCACCGCAACGTCCGTCAACTGCGCGGCGTACAGAGGCCGTCCCTGAGCCGTGCGCCCTATTTCCTCCACCTGCATCTTCGCGGGAAATTGGCGCTGCCAGTCTCTCAGCTGCCGCTCTATTTCCCCAAATGTCGGCCAGTTCCGCGTCGGGTTGCCCTCCGTCATTTGCTCCCTCTTCCAGTCCAATCAGACTCGCAGAAATAAGTTGCTCCCCCACCTCCCTCGATCTCCCATTCAGACTCGCGGGAATTCCCCTTCCGGATTTCCGCAGACTTCGTGCAAGATCGTCATGAATTCGCACATCCCACCAAACGTCGCAGGCGGCTGGATACCATGGTCTCCGTTGGGAAAATACCGCCGCGATTTCAACAGAGGAGGCACCTTGCTCTCGATCTCATCTCTGATGTGCGACTCGTTCCCTTCGTTCACCACCTCCTTTTCCAACCAACCGAAGAGCACCAGTTCCGGATAGTCCCGACGCAACTCGAAGAGATCGTTCCCAGCCTTCACCTCGCAGGGGTACAGGCCATTCACCCCGTACGACGTCGCCACCTCGGCAAATTCCATCAGGTTGCCATCGGTGTCGACCGCGATGAGCAGCGTTCCACACGACCGCGCAAAGTCGCAAACCTCCTGGTAATACTGTCCGCAGAATTCGTGGAACTGTTCCGGACTGAGCAACATGCCGTGGTTGTAACAAAGGTCCTCACCCATCTGCACGATCTCCGGCCGTGCCGCTTCGATCACCGGAAATAGATCTTCCCGTGTCCGCTGCAGCCGCCAGTCCATCATATCGCGGATCAACTCCGGATCGTCGAAGAATGTGAAGCTGAGTCGTTCCGGGCCCAAAAGACCGCGCAGAAAACCGTATCCCCCCCCTCCGGAGACAACGAGAGGCCGTTCCCGATCGGCGTATGGTCGGAGCCGCTCGCGCATCTCTTCCAGCGGCATACTGGCGGCCGGCGTCATGCGCTGCTTCCAGAATTCCCACGACTCCCTGTCGCGGACGGCAAACTCCACGTACTCGGGCATGCTGTAGGTAATGTCGTTGTCGATCACTTGCCGAGTAACGGCGCCGGACTCGGACTCGATGACTTCGAACCCATCTTCGATCCGAGTTGTCACCCCAAAACCCTGTGCCCCCTGCCCCAAGCTTACGCCGCAGCCGATCGGATCAGTGGTCCCCCAGTACCGTTTCCAGCTCTCCACATCGTGCCCCCCGCTGCCGAGATTGTACACGCCACCTATGTGCGGAGGCATACCCGTGGCCACCAGTCGATCGTGCGTCTTCTTCATGCACCCCCGGCTCATTCCCGGCGCCCCTGGGAATCCGTAGATCGGGATATAATCGGGCTGATCTCCGCAACAGATGGCTTCGAAGCGTTCTCTATCGTTCATACTTGCCAGCTCCAGATTGACATTTCGATACGGTCACAAATCGTCAAAAAAACAGCCTCAATAAAAAGCTGCAACTTCCCCCGCTCCCTCAGGGACAGCTTCCTCCTACCACATCCCTCTTGTTTCCCCAAGGGTATCCAATTCCCGTCGGCACATCAACATCTTCTTTCTCGCAGCCCATTCACAACCGCGACTCCTGTCGTTATCGTGCCCCCTCATCGCAATTACCGGACCGGCGTGGGTCTCCTTTTTGGAACTCCTGGAAAAACTGGACGTCTTCTTCTTTATATGGTTTTCCCTCACCTTCTCGTTCGGAATGGGACGTTCGCAGAAAGGAGTGCTCATGCTTCAGGCAATTATCCGATCCTCTCTTCTCTCCGGTTTGCTGCTCCTGTGCGCCTGCGAAAACCCATTTGCTCCCGAACCCCACATTCCCAAAGGCGACCCTCCTCCTCCTGCGGCCACCTCTCCCAAGCTCCTGATCGACAACCTGCACCAGGCCATGCGCAGCCGCAAGATCGAGTACTACGAAGATCTTCTCGATCGGGACTTCTGGTTTACGGAAACCGACTGTCAGGGAGATCTGGTGCTGGCCAACGGTTTTGAAGAGGAGCGAGAGATTATGGGGGGAAGTCGGGATTACTCTCAAGAGGGGATCTTCGACCGCTTCCGCACCTTCGAATTCTACTTCTTTCCCATACAGCTCAGCGTGGAATTGGCCAGCGAATATCCGGAGGCATTTCCCGGCGACCCGGACGGCCATCCGGACGAAGACTGGGAGACCATCCGCGGCCGAGTGGAAATGCTGCTCCTCGACTCGAACAACGATGGCTTCCGCGTCGATCAGATCATGACCTACAAACTGCGTCTCTCCGACGACGGCACCTGGAAGATCATCCGCTGGATCGACGACCCTCTTTCGGGAGATTGCGGCAGCGGCAAACGCGCGGCCGGCCTGTCATCCTGGGCTGAAGTAAAACCATGAACTGACGATGGCAGCTACTGATTCTCCTACGTCGGAAATCGATAAGCCAAAGGCCGGCCTCCATTATGGAAGCCGGCCCTCTTTCATTCTATCCTCATTTTATGATCCAGCTTGACAGTTGACCGCCTTCTCTCCTTATTTGCGGGCATTCCAGATCGAAATTTCACTTGAGTGACTGATGGGGAGGAGCCCCGTTTTCGAACCAGTTGAAGGGCTAATATGGGCTAAGGTTTCCGGGGCGGCCTCCCCCGCGTAGGTGGTGGTTCGAGGTGTTCCTGGAGAAACATCCAAGGCGGTATCTGACCGAGACTCGAATGCCGTCGGTCATGATTGTAACAGTCCATCTGCCGATCGACGATCTGCACAACTTTCTGTAATGTCTCGGCTTCCAACAGAAGCGACTGATTTTCGGTTCTTGATCAAGATGGCACAAACTGCCACGTGCCTCACCAGGCAAACCGCATCAGTTCATCCCGTCTGAACGTCCACTGCGGAGTGCAGAGCTGTTGGCCAAAATCGGCTCGATACCAGGGACTCAGGTCCGCATCGACTCCATTCCGCAGCACGTGAACCTCCTGAGCCGGCATATAGCTCTGAGCCAGCAGGAAAGCTTTTTCTCCCGTCTCTGGATGTATGGCCACATCCACCACCAGCACGGCGTGCCCGGGCGATCCTCCCCGGATGAACACATCCCCTCCCTGTATATCCTTCACTTCTACCGGCTTCAGTTCCCGGCTCAATGACAATGTTCCGGCGTAGGTGAAGACCATATTCAGGTAACCGCGGAGAGACCAGTACGAGGAGTCCGGCACTGCGGAGAGGACCCATTCTACCTGGTCGCCATCGATCCGGGGCCTGTACCCGTCGATCCAGTCCCCGAACCACGCGGTGTCCCCGCTGGTGAAGTTGAAGCGGATTCTCCGGTATTCTTTCCGGCCGTAGTGGTATTCCGCCTTGAGCCGCATCACCGCATCGGCACACTGCTGCAAGTTCTGTGCTCCCACATCCATATTGACCACGGCATGATGCGCATCTTGATTGCCCTTGAGCCCTCCGTCATGCAGACGGACTTCTGGTCTCTCCTTCTTGAGCGGCAGCTGTCTCAGCCATGTATTAAAACCATCAGCAGAAAGGAGAGTGCGCTTATATCCTGTGGGCTCAAGGATGCGCCGGAGGAGGGACTGGCTGGAATCCGGACGCACCTGCCAGGGATAGGGGCTGTCCTGTCCGATCTTTCCGAGCACATAGTATCCGGTGAGAGGATCGAAGTCGATTTCCGACACCCGTCGGTGTTTTTCAAAGTAATCATATACCGCCCGCAGGCTCTCCCAGAAGTCGGCCAGTTCCGGACGGGCCTTTCCATACTGGCGCAACACCTCCTCATTCTCGGACGTGCCAAAGCGACAGGGAAAAACGTGGATGCGTCCATATCCCTGCCCTCGCCGCCACTGCCGGCTCAGTAGCAGGAAAAGATCCTCGATCCCCTCGTGGCCCACGGGGATGCAGCCAATAGTCGCCGAACTCCCGTGCAGCACGATTTGTCCCCCGGAACGAGAGCCTTCTCTCCAGTAATTCCTGCGGATCCGATCTCCCCGGTTCGGGTAGGACAGCAGATACCCCAGGTAGAAGTCGCTCCACTCGTTCTGCCAGGTCAGCCGGTAGCAGCCCTCCGGCACCCTGGAATCCCCCTCCACCGTCTTGGGACCGGCCCCCTCCGGCGAACCATCTGCTGGATAGGTAAACGTGCTCCCGGTCACCGGCAGTGTCTTCAAGGCTGTGAATGCTGTGTCTCGTCCTGCCGGACGCGCCCAGACGCTGACTTCTTCCTCCCGCTTGAAAACCTGCAGGTAGATCTCCAGCCCGGCAGAGGGAAGCCCTTGTTCCCGGAGTGCCGCTTCCAGAGACCCAGCCGGCGGATGATCCTCATACCAGTCTTCAAGCCGTTCGATATCTTCGGGCCGCAGTGCCAGGGACGGCACTAACCCCCGGCCTGCCGAAAACGTTTCGAGCGCATCCTCGATACGCCCAACATCACTCAGATCGTAACTTCCGGCCAGATAGCCCGACCGGTGCAACAGAATCAGAGCGTGCTTCCGCAGCCAGAGCACATCGACAAACGCCTCCACATCTCCTGTTTCGCCAGGTGCATCAATCGGATCGATAGCCATCCGCTCCCGGCAGCGTCGATACGCTCCCAGGGTCTGCGGTCCGATCACCCCATCCCGGCTGATCCACTCGCCACAGCCGTTGACCAGCGCGCGCTGCAGCGTGAACGTCAGATCCCGCGATGGCCGATTGTCAGCTTCAGCCCCCAGAAACCCCGGCAGGGTTAGGGCTATCAGTATGCAAAACACTCGGGGGATTGTCCCGCGGATCCTCTTTTTCCTGACCAGCCTGCCGGTCTGGCGGACACCCCCGATCCTAGGGAACGGCGTTTTACTCACTTTTTTTCCCTTTCTTATCCAGCCTCCCCTCCCGCCATCCTTCCACCACATCGAACAGCCGATCTCCGGGGCATATCGTCCCCTCCTTCGGACCGGGCAATCCGCGTTGCAACAGGACGGGACCCATTTCCCGGTGTCCCAGCACATGGTCCGGCAGGATGGTGTACCGATAACGCAGATAAGCCAGCAGCTCTTCCAGGGCGGTCACCTGGCCCAAAGACGGTTCTCTCTCCCGAAAATCGCCCAGCAGCGCGATGCCGATGGCTCCGAAATTGGCGTGGAGCCGCATGTCGCTCTTATCTCCACCCCCGACATGGGCGCCCATATACTCCAATTCTCGCCCGGCATAGACACGCCCCTCCTGGTCGACCAGAAAGTGGTAGCCCACATCGTCCCAGTTGCGACCGAAGGGATGCTTGCCCGGCCCGTTACCCTGAGGCAGCATGTGTTCATCCTGCACCGCCCGAGGGCCCGAAGCGTCGTACGCGGTGTGGTGAACCACGATCCAGTTGAGGAATCGGTCCGGTCCGCCCTCGTAGCGCATCTCCGCCAGTGTTTCCTTGGGTGGCCGCGCACCCCATTCCTCCCTTGTGACGATCGATAGCAACGGCGTTTTGTTTCGTCCGAGGAAAGCGGCTATACCTCGGACAGTAGCGGCGCCGTTGGCAAGAGGAACCTTCTCTCCAAAGGCGCTATCACCCTGGAACGGCTCGCGGACATAGATCTTTCGGAACACTACCGTATCTGCTCCCGATGCTACCAGTTCTGCAGACAGAATATCCGTCTCTCCTCTGGTCGAATGGCCCAGCCGCCCCGAAAGTCTGAAATCTGCCGAATCAACAGCCCGGCTCTCATTCTCTTTAGGACCGGTAACCCGAACCATCCCGGCCCCCTCCAGCTCTATGGCCATCCGCCTTGCCACTTCCTCGATTACTTCTGTATCCTCCCCTTGCAGGTCCAGATGGATCCGGACCGGTGGTTTTTCGTTTACTCCTGTCCACCGCCGGGAACACCCCGTTCCCCCGCCCTCTAAGCACAGGAACAGAACCACCCCATAGATGATGATACCGGTCTTTTTCCCCAAAGTCTTCGCCATGCCAGTCCCAGTGATTTTGCACCCGCGGCCACCTTCGCACCCATATCGAACCTATCAGCCGCCGGGAGGGCTGCGCCGTTCATCCGGCCACTGAATTTCGGGGTCGGGCATTCGCTGGCGCCAGATGAGGGCCTGAGAACAGGGCCCATGCGCAGGAAGAAGATCTGTGGATTTACCAGATATTCGTTGTCCGCAAAAACCTACCTCACCTCCACAAACTCCCGCGTCACCCCGTTGATCCCCCTATCGTACATATCCAGCACCTGAAAATCGATCGGCCCCCGCCCGCGGCGCACCGCACATAGATCCAACTTCAGGGTACGCTCTTCTTGAAAGGGAATTTCCCAGTATCGTAAGCTGTCTAGCATGGACAAGCCGCCGGTGAAGAAATGCAAGTGTGGAGGAAGATGCAGGCACAGGACCGGCATGGTAAGGTGCTCCACCTTGGGAGCGTAACTCACCTCCACTGGAAAGGTCTCCTCCAGCGAGACTTTGTGGTCCGGTCCCTTTACCATAACCTTGATCTGCCGGTCGGACTCCGGGGCCGATGACGGATGATCCTCCCAGGTCACCAGCGCGCGCTCCGACACCACCTCGAACGGTCGCCCCTGCGTGTCCAGCGCCTGATCAACCGGCATCTCTTGCTCTGGCTGGTCCAGGAAGCGAATCATTGACGGCTCCCAATCTCGGTGCATGTCTGCCAGCAGCTCCACATACTCCCGGGTAGCAGGAGGACTGTAAAACCGACCCGCCGGCATGTCGCCGACCAGGTGATTGAGCCCTGCCCAGAAGGGTTTCTCGACTCGTCTCCGCTTGACCTTCTTCCGAAAAGGCGTGCCCTCGGGATGATACAGATGCCAGTTCATCAGCAGCTGCTCCCACCAGCGCATGCGCAACGGGCTGAAGGAGGCCGGTGGATTCACCTGGGGACGTAGCTCCTCCACCCCCGCCTGCCGCAGGGTGCGCAACGCCAGACAGGTGCTGTACTCAGCACCTCCCCAGGGCGTGCCCTCGGGCCATCTCAATTCGCCATTCCTCAAAACCGCCGTGTCACACACATATCGAAGGGCGCGCTCCCGCTCCCGCTCGGAAGCCTCTGGATCGGCGTAGCACCCGGATGCCTTCAGGATATTCCATCCCAACCCCTCCTGCCTGTTCTTCCGGACATCCACCAGATCGCCTTCCCTGTCCAGGGCTTTCTCCGTCCGTCTCAGCAGCTTGTCCGCCCGGGGTATCTCCAGTTTCTGGAAGGGCAGCAGATTGCGGTAGACCATGCCCGTGACCCGCATATTGGGCGTTCCATCCTGCCAGAAGGAAAACTGCCCGGGTTGCTTCTCGAAAGATTTCATCCGCTTCAGCCCGGCTTCGATGTACTGATCCAGCTCATCCTGGTAGGGCACCTCGATACCCTCCTGGGCGATGCGCCAGACCACGGCCAGTCCCCCCAGCTTGCTGGATGTCTGCTCGGCACAGCCATGGGGGTATTCCACCAGACTCTGGGCCACCTGCACCAGCAGGGCCTCCGGGCCGGGATAGAGGGTCCGAACTACGCCTCCCTCGAATCCCTCTCCCTGTTCGGCAAAGCGCGTGTGGAGCGTGGGCTGCACGACCGGGGGATTGTTTTGCCATTCCTGGATCTTCTCATCTCCCTCCTCGGGCAGCAAGCGCACCTTCAGCCGCGCGTCGGGCGCTCCCTTGAGCCAGACGCCCACCTCTCCCTGGTCGTTGGGGCGCAGGTCCTGCTGGGTCTTCGATCCATTCTCCACGATCAGCTTAGCCGGCTGGTCGGATGTATCATAGGTAACGATCCCCTCCACCTCGTCGTCCGGTCCTAGATGACGCGGAATATCCAGGGAGATCCCCTCGGGCCGCTTCACCGATACCGGCTTCAAAACCTGACGGAACTCCCCGCAGTTGGGCACCAGCAGGCGGACCTGCCACTGCGGCACCGAAAGCAGATCCGGCAGCCGGAAGGTGCGCTCGAACGACCGTAATGGCACCACCTCACAGACCGGCACATGGGTAGCACCCCGGTGGATGGCACCGGGCAGCTTGCCGTTTTGCAATCGGAGGTCGATCTCCTTCTGAATCCCCTTGGACGGAGGCTGGGCCTGACCGGAAGCCGACCGGCCCAGCAGAGCCAAAGGACAGCGGGCGTCAGTGATCAGCAGTAAACCGCGCTGGCCCAACTCTCCGGCAGCGACAGACACGCGCAGGCCCTCTCCGCGCTTCACCTCCTCCGCCACATCCAGACGCACCTCTTCCTCTTCCTCCACCTGTCCCTCGGGCAGCGCCAGGAAGGTCTGCTGACCGGTGTGCGGTCCCCGCAGCACCAAAAACAGCGGCCACTCCGCCCGGAAGCGCAGCGTGGTTTTGACACACCCATCCTCCACATCCACCTTCTTCACGTGGATGGTCTTGAACGGGGAGCGCAGATCCAGTTCTAATTCGCCTCTATACCGGTGCCGGTTGAAGAAAATCTCCAGCCCTAAATCGACGGTGCCGTCATTGGGGTGGAACTGACAGTAGTCCAAAACAACCCCCAACGGCGCCGGATGCCGTGATCCGACCATCACCTGACTTTGGGAGAGGGTCCCTTTGCCAGCAGTCACCAGGCGCACTGGGTAAAGTCCGGGTTTGGCGAAGTGGAGGGTGGTGGTGCCCAAGCCATCTTCGTCCAGCCAGAACTGGCGCCGCTGCAGGCGGTTTTTCTTCCAGCCGACCTGCGCTTCGACCTGCCTGCTGCTCAGACGGGGATCATAGGCTACCAATCGGGCGGGGACTTCAGCCGGATACAGATCTGCAAGGGGAGCAAATAGCGTTTGCATGAGATCAGACCTCCCTGGGCCAGGGATGGGTTTCGAAACAAAAAATCCTCACCAAATAAACCAGAGAGGATTCATCCATAACACATCCCACCCGACTGAATGATGGTGCCCATTCCTCAGAAGCGGGGTATTTTTCCCGCAATGTATAAAAATTACCCCGGTGTGTCCAGCTTATTCCCGAGGGATTTCGCGTCGCAGTCCATGGGCTCATTTTTCTTCCTCCTCTTCTTGGGCATGATTCAGACGGGCTCTCTTTTGAGTAAAGTGCCCAAAGGGAGCCTGCAGACCTCACTTTTCCATCCTTATTTATTAGTAGGGAACTGTTGTCTATCTGCGGCAGCGGACCGTTCCCGGTCCCTCATCCGATGCCCCAGTTCCCTATTCCCTATGGGGAGAGTTCTTTCCCCCAAACGAAACAACACTCCCCTGCCCCGATCGGCTTGGTATTTGCCTCTCCTTTTGTTATCTATAGATGGGCTCGCGAAATCCTCTTCTGGATCCCAGGATGACCCGCGGGCTGTCGGGGCCTATTCGAGCTGCGGGGGAGCGAATGAAAGCGGAAGATATTCAGACGGTCTGGGACCATCTGCAAACCTATCCTGGGAGGCACCGCGTAGATCTGTGGAAAGAAGGGGCTGTACTGCCGATCTTCGCAGAGACCTCTACTCAATTTGATCAAATACGAAGAGAGAGACTCGAAACAGTCGTAGCGCTGGGCCTTCTGGGGCCCCGGTATCGTTCCCCCCCGCCGGAGCTGTGCGAGGCGTTCGAGAGCATCCTCTGCTCCACAGATCTTCCGGAGACCGGAAACCGGACCGCCCAGGTCATGGACCTGGCCATCGCCTACGGCTGCGGGTGGGGCAGGAACACCAACCGGACGAGCGAAGATTGGGATGGGCGCTGGGACAATGCCTGGGTCTACCTGGCCAAATGGAAGATTCAGCCCGTCCTCCAGAGAGCTCGGGGATGGTTGCGGGGTGTGGTGAGAGACTTTCCGAAGACGGGTAAAGAGGAGTTCGAAACGATCTGCGAGAGCGAGGTCCTCTCTCTGAACGCCCGATTTCAGGGGGATGAGGAAAGGAAATACCGTCTGACCGGATTCGACTCGGCGCTGCGAATCACCTGCACCGAGGAGCATGTCCACCTGTTCTTCCGGGGTTACATGGAGCACGAGGGCATCTGGGAAGAGGATGAATGGGAGCAGGTGATCCTCCCCGGCTCCCGATACCTGCTGCGCATCGAAGCAGGGCAGGGACAGCTTTCCGGCCTGGGCCACGAATTGGACGCTGGTTTCACTCTCACCATTCAGGCCGACGACGAACGAGCCCGGATCGGTCGAAGGGCACCCGGCAAACGCCCGCAGTGGAACTGGATCAGCGCCGGCGATCAGACCGAACTGCGCAGCGAAGCCACCCTCACCTTCACCGAGCCGGGCTGCAGCTGCGGCACCCGGGCATGCGGCAACCGGCACCGCCTGGAAAGCTGGAAGCCGCAGGACCAGTCTCTCGCCGATTTCATCTCCTCGGCCGTCGGCTACTTCCAAGAAGGCGACTTCGTCGATGGTCTGTACTTCGACCTGCTGTCGACGGAGGGCATCGAGGAAGGCGGGCACCTGAGGCAGGTCCCGGTGGAATACAGGACATGCCAGGCGCCAACGGATCAACCCGCCAGATGCGGGAAGCACTACGAAGGAACGAGATGCAGGGACTATCACCCCTTCGACGAGAGGAGGGACCGGAGAGTGCCTCTAAACCGTCTGGTCCTCACCGGAACCGATATCCCCATCTACGACAGAGTAGAGCGTTTCCGGTGCAGGGAGTGCGGAAATCTGTTCGTCGGCAGACGATGTCCCATCGAAGCGTGCGCATGGACCCTCCCCGATGGGAAAAGAAGAGCTGTAACGGTCTGGGTATGCACCTTCATGACCGGGATGGATCTGGATGATCCCGAAGAAGGAGAGGCTATTCAGTTTAGCGAGTGGGACAGGGATCCACAGGGAGACTGGTCCCGGAAGAAGATCTGGTGGGATGAAGAGGACGAATAAGCAGAAGAGATAGACCGGGAAAGGAATAGGGGCTGAAATGCTTGGCTTTACAGGAAAGGACGTGGCTCGATCGGGCTGGGAGTACCGCGTGATGGAGGAAGCAGGTCGCCTGCTGCGCCTGAAAGAGGTCTCGCCCACCCAGGCAGCCATCACCCGAGGCCAGCGCGTGGAGGTCCAGGTCATCCCCACCTGGGACGAGGTGGGCGACTCCTTCCATCTGAGCATCCTCTGCCACGCCAACGGCAAAGCCGTCGCCTGGGAGGGGGTTCCCCTCTTCATCGAGCCGGCAGAGGCAAGCCAGGGACTGCTGTGGATGCACTTCCTGGACCAGCGCGGCCGGGCCACCGTGACGAATCTGCCTCCGGGTGCATACCGGGTGCGCCTTTCTCTCTCGGCCGGAGCAAGCATCGAGGACACCTCCTCCGACATCCGCTATCCGTATGCCGCTGCATCCGGAGACCTGGGGTCGGCAACGGACGAGGAGGCGCTCCAGGCAACAGTCTATGAGAGCTGCGACCGGAAACTCCGGACCTCCCTGCGCGCATCTGCAGGAGCAGTCAGCGTGACCATCGAAACCCACGATCCGGGCTTCGCCGGGCGGAATGTCCGCTTCTTTTTCGTCGCCGAATCCGGACGGGTCGAACACAGCAGCGCGGTGCGACTGGATCCTGTGGACGATGAGGAAGAACTCTGGCGAGGACACTGGCAAGGACCTGTG
>Ga0233437_1000465_pt1 | contig 93867 bp, 80 predicted proteins | sample SI_122_August201_FD_182714 | JGI IMG/M metagenome (GOLD analysis project Ga0233437, IMG submission 182714) | Seawater microbial communities from Saanich Inlet, British Columbia, Canada - SI_122_August2016_200_MG | ecosystem: Environmental > Aquatic > Marine > Inlet | place: Canada: British... | reverse complement strand
AGTCCCGCAAAAAATGAGAAATTTTTGAATCGTGTTTAATTTCATATGAATACTTTTTAGTCAATTCATCATGGATACGTCGTTTACTGAATGCTCACTGGTTTTTTTTACCAACTCAACTTCATTGCCTATATCATTAAAACGATATGAATCAAAATATTGTTTTAAGATATCCATTCCCCTGCCTGTCGTGTCGGTTGGCAAAGCGACCTTTTTTTCCATTTTTCGCCAGTCAAACCCGGATCCTGAATCGGTGATCCGCAGCAGGATACGGTTTATATCAACGTCTATTGAGAAAAAAACATCCTTCCTGGAATCCATTTTCGAACCATGCCGCACTGCATTGTTTAATACTTCTCGCACACCCAGATTGACATCAAAACATAAGTCTTCGAAATCACTTTCTGAGAGGAACTGTTCAACATCCATACACACAGAATTGACCCCTTCAAAAGTGGCTGAAAATGTCACTGTAAAACCGGTTTTATGTTTGGTCAGGGTATACATTTCTAAATATCAACCCCCATCAAGACAACATCATCTTCCATTCTGCGTCCACCATCAAACATCAGTCTGACGATCTCTGCGGTCGCTTCCTGGATATTCAGATCCCTTGTGTTTATAGCGAACCTGAGCAATTCATCCAGGCCCTGCTCTCTGGTCCGGATCTTGTCTTCAAAAGACTCCAAGAGACCATCAGAAAAAATGTAAAGTCGCTCACCTTCGGAAAACTTGATCTCCTGGCGGTTAAACAGGGCAGTGTCGAAGACTCCCAGTACATCCCCGTCAGCTTCAAGCCATTTGGGCTCACCCTGCCTGGGCAAAAGCAAGACTGGTAGATGGGCTGCATTAACCAGGTATAGTATGGAGTTCCCCCGGTCCACACTGGCATAGGCAGCGGTGAGATGTTGACCATCAGCAAAAATAGACAGTAAAACTGAGTTTACCATTCGTAGCGTTTCCTCAGGTGAATACAGCGGTGAAGCGTTTTGTCGCATCAAAGCCTTCAACGCTGATGTCGCAAATGAAGCACCCAGATCATGACCGCTGATGTCTGCCACAAAATACCCAAATACCCCGGAACTGACTTGAAAGACATCGTAAAAATCTCCGCCAGCCTCTAAAATCGGCTGATAATAGATACCAAAATTCGCCTCTGGAAGGTCGTCAGGTTGGACCAGAATTGCCTGTTGCGCATCATGAATCTGCCGCAGACGATTAGCCTGCTCTTCAATTACTCGAAGATAGGTATGGCGTAGTTTAAGATAGTTTTTGACCCGGGCCTGAACCTCTGCCATTTGAAATGGTTTGGCAATATAATCGATGCCCCCGACCGTCAGGCCCTTGACGGTATTTTCAGTATCGTTCAGAGCAGAAATAAATATCACTGGGATGTCAGCGGTAGTCGCACTTTGTTTTAATTTGCGGCAGGTCTCAAAACCATCTTCCTCCGGCATCATAATATCCAGCAAGATAATACCCGGCTGCTCTTTTGTAGCGATTGATCTGGCTTCCGGACCACTATTGGCAGTTAAAACCCTATACCCCAGTTCGTTTAGCATTTCCGCCAACATGATGACATTCATCTCATTGTCATCCACTACCAGAACAGACATCTCTTTGTTGTGCATATCAACCTGCATTGCTACGTTTCGGTTTTGGTCAATTGTTCTTTATTGGGATATCGATCATTTCAATATCCTGAACCCTTGACTGCTTTCGTGTTATCGAGTGAAATCAGTGATCCGGTAATCCTATGGGTTGGCTCAAAAATTAGTCAAGTGTTTCCCATTCGTGAAAAGGAAACACGTTGCTGTCACATTCTGTTTGCAAAATGTCCAGTGCTTTTAGGACTTTTGCAAATAGATTATGTGAAGTTATTTTTTGAACGATCCCTACGTGTCGATAGATTCCGATTTTTGCAACGTTAACAATTATTCAACTTTTTGTGGTTTTACCACCTTTAATTTTTTCAAAAACAGTTGACATCATGTCAGTGTCAAAGGGTTTGTACATGATTTCACTGGCGCCGGCCTCCCTGGCGGCCTTGTTATCTCGTACTTCGTTCTGGGTTGTCACCAGGATAATGGGCAGTTCATCCTTGTTATATTTCTTCCTTACTTCTTGAATTAACTCAATTCCGGTAACCCCAGGCATATTCAAATCGGTACATAAAAAATCGGGTTTTTCTGACTGCAGCCAGGAAATAGCTTTAAGTGGTTCAGAAAAAAGCACGACATCATAACCGAGTTCTGTAATGACGGAACGATAGATGTGTAAAACGACCTTTGAGTCATCCACTGCACAGACTCTTCCTTTGACCTGCTTTTTCTGCTGCTGTGCCAGGCGCAGGATTTCGTTAGCCAATTCTGTCGAATTGTGATCCTGCAATTGCTTGACAAAAAATTCCCTGATATCCTGATGAACGTCCTGCCCCAAATAGGTACAGGCTCTCTTTTTAAAGCCGGCGGACTTTATCAGACCCAGGAACAGGTTTCCTGCCTGGGCGTCAATGACTGCTTTAATGATATACTCGGCGTCATCTCCCGGTTCTTCGACCATATTCATAACCCCTGTAATCAGGGTCGCATCCAGATTCCGATCAATGGCTTTGGCAGCAGCCAACCGCACATTGCTGTCCGGATCAGCAATACCACCCGCCAGGACGTAGTCACCCTTCCGGTTTGACAATTCAGCCAGGGCCTCAAAGGCGGCAAAACGGATGTTTGGATTCGGGGGCTGATTGTTAATCAGTTTACGAATAGCTGAAGCGGCGCTTTCATCGCCAATCTCCTGCAAGACATTCAGGGAGAGAATCTGCAGATCATTGTTACTGTCTGATAAATTTTCGATTAACAAGGGAACTGCCTTGGCACCAATTGCCGCGAGCCAGGCACGAGCATGGTTTCTGATGGGGGCAGATCGAGCTTGTAGAGTCTTATTCAGTTTGCGCAAGGAAAAATCATCCTGGACCTCAGCAAAAACATGAAGAATCAGGTGATCTATCTTAGGATCTTTACCGAGAAATTCGGCAAGGCGTTGTAATGCTGTCGAAGATGCAATTCTTCCCAGAGCTGTCACGGCTGCGACAAGCAGATCGAAATCCTCCACATAAAGAAATTCTGAGACTGCGTTAACGGCTTCTGGATTTCCCAGAGTCCCCAGGCTGGTCAGTACCGTAAGCAGGGCTGGCTTTTCCTCAAGCCCAAGCATCAGGCTGATGAGATTTGGTACCGCTTCCTGCAGGTTTAATTCGCCAGCCAGCTTCAGATAGTGAAATTTTTCAAGACCTTCACCCGCCAGACCGTGAATCACAATATTCGGACTGTGCACTGCTTTGGAAAGAATAGTATCGGTAATAGTCGGGAATCTGGCAGCAGTTTTTGGGTGCTTGATCAATAAGTAACTTAACACCGGAATAGCGAAAGCATCTGCCGCTCCACTCAACTCCAGGAGGATGGCTTTTTGCTCGGTAACGCCAAGTTCTGGAAAGTGATCTATTACCAAGCGAGCTTTTGTAAAATCCTGGTTGACAACGTCATGCTTAATCTCCTGTAGAGCAGGCTGGCTTTCAATTTTGGTCATTTAGATGTAAAAATTATGGATTCTATTTTCTTGAGCTGATTATGCAGCCACAAATGAAAAATATTGGCTGTATTTTGGACAGAGTTTTCTTTAATCTCTGTCACCGATTTTCTGACAAATATTCGAACCATCCTTAATCTATCAATTGTGTTGTGTTTGATTGGTTTTGGACTGGGTCGCCAATAATCTGACTTAGGGTCGGCTCAAGAATTAGTCAAGTGTTTCCCATTCGTGAAAAGGAAACACGTTGCTGTCACATTCTATGTGCAAAATGTCCAGTTATTTTAGGACTTTTGTAGATAGATTATGTGAAGTTATTTTTGAACGATCCCTTAATGCCGAATTCGCTATAAATGAATATACCTCTAAAGGTAACAGTATATTGCCTTCAATTGCAACACCGATCTGACAATCACTACAGAGAGTTTCTATCTGAATACCAATGTCGGATTTTCTAACATCGGTAATCACTGCCCGGTTGTTTGTCAGATCATTCACTACTTTTTCCTTCTTTAGGGATCGTACAAAAATACCTTGGCATAAACTGTCCGCAAAAGTCCTTTAAAGACTAGACATTTTGCAGACAGAATGCCAAGTAATTTTTGAGCCGACCCTTAGAGAAAATATTTTTTATTTGAGGAAAAGCCGTATCAAAGGCTTGCAATTAATTGTTCGAAATGACAAACTGATGTCGATTTTTCTGATTACTTCTTCTATTTTCATTCAGCAATGTCCGGTTAGGTTTTTGCAAAACAAAAGCTGAATGATAAAACCCGTCTCTGCGCATAAGGATTTAAAGATTTGCTAAGTTTGCTTCTCGAAAAACCGCCAAATTCGCTCGTGCTTCGCTCAAACAAGGCTCATTTTCGCTACGCCAAACTAAGAAAATCTAATAAATCCTTATAAGCTCGATCCAGATTTCATCATTCAGCTTTCTGCAAAAACCTAACCGGACGTTGCTGATTTTCATTGAGACAATTCAAGGAGAACAAACCATGGGTGTACGCGATTTTACTATTTACGATTTTATATACAGAAATGCTCAGCTCTATCCAGATCGTGACGCTATCGTTTTCAATGAAAAGCGGCTCACTCACAAAGAATATAAAGAAAAATGTGACAGCTTGGCAGCCGGCCTTGTTGAAGCAGGAATTACACTGGGTGACAGGATAGCGGTCGTCGCACACAACAGTGATGAGTTTATCATTCTGTATGGCGCTGCGGCAAAAATTGGGGCGATTGTTCTGGCTGTTAACTGGCGGTTTCAGCCAGATGAAGTGGCGTATGTGCTACAGGACTGTACTCCGAGATTTGTTTTTGCCGGGGCTGATTACCAGAAAACGGTGGCAGAGATCGCTGAAAAGGCTGACTTTATCGAAAAGTGTTACAGCATAGGAGAGGGCGAGCTGCAACAGGGCTTTCTCGAATTCAAGACACTTTTGTCAGAACCAGATGGGAACGATGCACCTGATATATCAGCGGACACAGGTTTTGTGATCATTCACACGGCAGCGGTCGAAGGACATCCACGGGGCGCCCTCTTGAGTCAGGCGAATTGTATCTATTCGAGTCTGATTGCCATGGGTGAGTATGAGCTCGATCACGATGGATGCCATATGTGTATCCTGCCGCTGTTTCACATCGCTGGACTGAATCTGGCCATTACCATGATGCATGCAGGTGGAAAGAATGTTATTCTTGAACGGTTCGATCCTGAACTGACGTTGAAATTGATCGAAAAAGAAAAAGGAACTGTCTTCTTCAATTTTGCTCCTATTCTAGGCATGATGATGGACAAATATGAAGAGGGGTCATACGACCTGACCAGCATCCGACATTTAAGTGGTATGGACCACCCGGATAATATCAAGCGCTTTCTATCACTGGTCCCCACTGCAGTGTACCACACAGGATTTGCCCAAACTGAAGCCATGGGTGTAACTGGGGCACCGATTTCTGAAAAACCCGGCAGCGCCGGAAAGCCAACCACTCTTGCCAGAGTTGCACTTTTTGATGACTTCGATATTGAAGTCCCGGTAGGAACTCCGGGAGAAATCTGTGTTCGATCTCCGACAGTCTTTCTCGGATACTGGGGCCTGGAAGAGGAAAATGCTTTTACCTTTAGAAACGGTTGGCATCACACAGGTGATATTGGACGTTTCGATGAGGAAGGATATTTGTGGTATGTGAAGCGAAAGGCCCAGAAAGAGCTGATTAAACCCGGAGGAGAAAACGTCTATCCGGTCGAGGTGGAAAAAGCGATTCTTGATCATCCATCCATCAACGAAGTGAGCGTCATCGGAGTCCCTGATCAAAAATGGGGAGAAGCCATTAAGGCCGTCTGCGTACTCAAAGCAGGGGAATCCCTTGATGCGAAAGATCTAATCGAATTTGTGGGTTCAAAAATTGCGCGTTATAAAAAACCCCAACAAGTGGTTTATGTGGACGTGTTGCCTAAAAACAATGAGAATGAGATCGATAGAGACCAGGTGAAAAAGGATCACGGTGGCAAATACTAATACCGAAAAAGTGCTGTCTGTCTCTTGAAATGAACTGGAATAAACGCATTACATTGTCCGGTAAAGTTCTTTTTTAATATATCGGGTGCTTGGCAAAGGTCATGCACCCTGTTTAAAAGATGTTTTTCTGTGATGGATTAGCTTCGCCAGAGGTACACTGGATTGTAACAGATTGAATATAAATAACTTCCTACCCCTCCCCGCTCTTTTTTCTTGACAAAATCAGGTCAAAATTCGATCTTTAAAAAGATGCATCATATGATGGAAACAATTTATGGAATTAATTTTTGGAATTAAGGAGAGAGCTTGTGCCGACCCCACTTGAAAAAGCAAGAAAAAATCCTGATTCAATGAAGGCGAAGATTCTCTCTTCCGCTCGGCATCTTTTTGGCGAATATGGGTATCATGGTGTGACCACGCGTATGATTGCAAAGGAAGTCGGGATTGATATTTCGACTTTGCATTATCACTGGGGAGATAAGGAAAATCTGTACGAGGCTGTTATTACTGACATCCATGATGAAATTATCGGCGTGATGCTGGATATCGAAAAGATTGTGCATGGAAAGTCTGTCGAGGTTCGTCTGGAGGTGGCCATCGATGTCATGTGCGACTATCTGTTTGCTAAACCGGAAGTCCCCAAACTGATTGTCGTCAGCTCATTTGGCAAAACGAGACCTGATGGCATTCGCGATGACCGATTGGCCGAACATGCGCCTAATGTGGCGATTGCTATGGGACTGGCACCTGATAAAAAAGGGGTTTCTCCCGCCGATACTGCCATGGTCCTGGCAATTTCCAATGCGATGTATTCATTTACCTCCGGGGAAAACACTTTCAAAGGCATCCTGAAAGTGGAGCATGATGAGTATGTAACCATTGTTAAGAAAACGCTGAAGTTTATCTTAATTCCTGCGTTTACACAGAAAGTCGCTCATAACTGAGCGGCGAATATCTGAAGTAAGCAGCTGGAAAAAGGTGACATTTTTGAGAATTTTTATCAGCCCGGCAAAACCTGTTCGAATCACTGAACCATGTGGTGATGAATGAAAAGGTTCCCGGCTATGAAAGGCTCAGGTACATGTTTCATTGATGGGAAACGGCCGCGTTCGTTTCCAGATGAGACTGAACCCCAGAGCCATTTTAATATAATAAAATGAGGAGAAAAAAATGGGTGACGTCAGTTTTGAAGGAAGAGTCGCGATTGTTACAGGCGCCGGGGCTGGTTTAGGACGAACGTATGCACTTGAACTCGCCAGGAGAGGTGCCAAGGTGGTGGTTAATGATCTTGGCGGATCCAGAGACGGATCCGGTGCCAGTTCTTCTGCCGCTGATCAGGTGGTGGACGAAATCAAACAGGCCGGTGGCGAAGCGGCTCCCAATTACGACTCTGTTGCATCCGTGGAAGGGGGAGTCAATATTGTAAAAACAGCCGTAGACAATTTTGGCAAAGTCGATATTGTCATCAACAACGCCGGGATACTCAGAGACAAGAGTATTGTAAAAATGGAAGAGTCAGAATGGGACCTGGTGATGGATGTACATCTTAAGGGGGCTTTCTGTGTAACCCAACCCGCATTTAAAGTGATGAAAGCGAACGGTTATGGCCGAGTTGTCAACACGGCGTCCGGTGCCGGCCTGTACGGAAATTTTGGTCAGATAAACTACAGTTCTGCAAAGTTAGGGGTTTTGGGTGTGATGCATTCGGTTCATATTGAAGGGGCCAAATACAATATCAAAGCCAATACAATTGCGCCGATCGCTGCTTCCCGTCTGACTGAGGATGTGATGCCACCTGAGATTTTCACAAAGCTGGATCCAAAATTTGTGACACCGCTGGTAATGTATCTCGTTTCCGAAGAAAACCAGGACTCAGACATGATCTTTAATTGTGCTGCTGGCTGGTTCAGTCGGACAGCCATTATGTGTGCACCTGGAACAATCATCGGCAATGGGGTGGATGATATCTCTACCGAGCAAGTGCGAGACGAATGGTCAAAAATTACAAGCCTTGATGAGGCAAAAGTACTCGCAGGTGGTGTAAATGACAGTTTTGGCTACCTGGCACCGTTGATGACGGGTGGGCTGTCGACAGGTCCGAAGTAAGAGTACCAGATGAAGAACTGAAGTGGGATTCAACTTGAAGGGGGTCGAATAATCGACCCCCTGTCATTATCCTTTATAGATTTCTGTATCGTGGGTTTTGATCCAGTTCTTCTTAAAGATATTCTTCGCTTCCAGGACTTTGTCCACCTCCAGAATGAGGATCGCCTCGCCACCTTCCAGGCCAATAAACGGGTACAGGCTTTCGAGGTTGACGTCAACTTCGATCAATGTTCTTAAAACCGCGTTCAATCCTCCCGGATGATCGGGGGCCGAGACAGCAATTACCTCTTTTGTGGAGGTGATGAAGCCCTTGCCATTTAAAACCGAGACCGCTTTATCTGGATCGTCAACCACAACTTGAAGTTGAACGGGTTTCAGTTTGGTTGCCGCCATTATTGCCTTGATATTGATCTGCTCGACTTCCAGAATATTACAGATCTCGTGCAGTTTGCCGGGTTCGTTATCGACGGCGATTGATACTTGTCTGATTGCCATAAGTTCTTACTCTCCTATTCAAATGGAAACTTTTCATAACCGATCATCAGCGCCTTAATAACGCTTTCGGCCACTTTTTTCTTTCTGCCCATCAGCATTTGGATGCTTTCCTGCAGGGTTTCGATTTTAACCACTTTCGCTAATTTAATAAACGATCCCAGTATGATCATGTTGGTGGATCGGACATTACCCATTTCGTTGGCCAGATCACTGGCGGGAACAGGGAAAAAGCTGATATCGCCACGGACAGGAACATCGTCAACGATACTTGAGTTGTATATCAGCCTGCCGCCTGGCTGAAGTCGGTTGATAAAACTAACAACCGATGGCTGGTTCATAGATAGTAAAAAATCGGGTGATGAAACAACCGGTGAAGCGATCTCTTCATCTGAAACACAGAGCGTGCAGTTAGCAGTTCCACCTCGCATGGCGGCGCCGTATTCTGGCAGAAATGTGACATGAAAGTCCTCCAGCATGGCCGCATTGCCCAGTATGTTCCCGATTGTTAAAACACCCTGGCCACCGGAACCGGCAAAAAGCATTCTTGAAATCATTTTTGCCCCCTTTTATCGGTTAACACACCCAGAGGAAACTCTTCAGACAGCACATTATCGATCCATTTGCAGGATTCTATGGTGTCCATTTTCCAGTTGGTAGGGCATGCAGATAAAACCTCAATGATGGAGTAACCAAGGTCATCCACCTGTGTTTGAAAAGCGATCTCGATCGCCTTTTTGGTGCGGCGAATATTTTTTGGGGAACTCACAGAAACCCTTTCCGCATAGGCAACACCTTTAAATTCAGAGACGATGTCGGTGATATGCAGTGGATACCCATCAACCCCGGGTTCTCGACCCAGAGGTGAAGTGGTCGTCCGCTGATCGATGAGCGATGTGGGAGCCATTTGACCACCAGTCATTCCGTAAACGGCGTTATTGATAAATATTACGGTGAACTTTTCACCCCGGTTAGCAGAGTGAATAGTTTCAGCGGTTCCAATTGCAGACAGGTCCCCGTCACCCTGGTATGACAGAACAAATAGATCCGGACGGGCTCGCTTGATACCGGTTGCAATGGCCGTCCCTCTACCGTGAGCCGCTTCGATCATATCAATATCGAAATAGTTGTATGCCAGTACGGCACATCCCGCAGGATTGACGCCAATCGTGCGTTTTCCCAGATCCATCTCTTCCAGAAGTTCAGCCACGATTCTATGCACGATCCCATGACCGCATCCAGGGCAGTAGTGGGTAACGACGTCTTTCTTATAATATTTAGGCCATTCGTTTTTAAGCTTCATGATTTAAATCCTCTTTTTTCCTGATACTCACGATAAACAAATCTGGCAAATTCAGCGGGTGTCGGAACAACACCACCAGGTCTGCCGTGAAATGAAATATCGGCCATTCCACCGATCGCCAGTTGAACATCTTCCAGCATCTGACCGGTGCTCATTTCAAAAACAATAAACTGGCTGATGGTTTTAGTCAGTTCCTGTAAAATCTTTTTGGGAAACGGCCAGAGGGTGATAGGTCGAATAAGCCCGGCTTTGATCCCTTCTTTACGTATACGATTGATAGCGCCTTTAGCGATTCTTGCAGTAGTGCCGTATGCGATGATGACCAGCTCTGCGTCATCCATCTTGTAAGCTTCATAGCGTGTTTCGTTTTCAGCGATTTGTTGGTACTTTCGGTCCAGCTTCCAGTTGTGTCGTTCCATTTCCGCCGTGTCCAAGACCAGTGAGGCCATATATTTGCTGGGGCCATCTCCACGGCTTTTCAGCGCCCACTCTTTTTCCGGCAGCTCTCCGATCGGCTCAGGAAATACTACGGGTTCCTTCGTTTGTCCCATCATGCCATCTCCCAGGATCATCACAGGCGTTTTGTAACGATCAGCAAGGTCAAAAGATAAATATGTCAAATCAGCAATCTCCTGCACAGATCCAGGAGCCAAGACCGGCATGCGGTAATCGCCATGTCCACCACCACGAGTTGCCTGGAAATAGTCCCCTTGCGCCGGGGCAATATTACCCAGCCCTGGACCACCTCGCATCACGTTTACGACGACAGCCGGTAACTCGAATCCAGCCAGGAAAGAGAGACCTTCCTGTTTCAGGCTGATACCCGGACTGGAGGAAGAGGTCATTACGCGGGCGCCGGTAGCAGAAGCCCCGATGACCATATTGATAGCGGCTGTTTCACTTTCCGACTGTACAAAGACACCCCCTGTTTTGCGCAGATGCATAGCCATGTACTCCCCCAACTCATTCTGCGGCGTAATGGGATAGCCGAAATAGCATTTGCACCCGGCCCTGATCGCAGCCTCTGCAAAGGTGTGATTCCCACTGATAAACGTTTTATTCATAATATACCTCAAGCACAAGATCAGGGCAGACCAGAGTACAGATCATGCAGCCGTTGCAATCTTTTCCGGCAACAGGTTCGGCATAGTTGTAGCCCATTTTATTAAGATTCTCAGACGTTCTTAGAACTTCCGGTTTGCAGAACTCCACACAAAGGTTACACCCCTTGCAGGCCTCCTGATTGACAATCACTTGATATTTTTTCTTTTTTTTTGCCACCTGGTGTTAACCTCATTAAAAATATTGGATTTGGATTGACTCCAGTCTGAGTAACAATCTGTTACTCAGACTGCAGACATTATCAGTGGCGATCGTCAGGTTTGAATCTCTAACAAGGTATCAGATTTTTCAGATAAAATGCAGAGCAGAAGATACGATCCTGTACCAAACGCCGATCTAACATGTCATAAAAAGCCCGGACAGATTGATCAATTCGATGACGGGCAACCACGCGGGGGGAAGATTTATATGGAATCCCTTCGCAGATAGTCCTGAACTCGCCGTTTTTCCAACCCTCATGTCAAATAACGGGAGATGGTTGTGGTTTTCGAACTGGAGGTCACTGGCGTAGGCTAGGATTATCGATGAAAAATACAAAAAAAACAACCCCAGAATTAGCTGATGATTGATATAGCAGGGATTTAGTTGTTGAATAGGGGAACCTTGACTTATGGCAGGTGATTCAATTAGGCTTACTAATCAATCAAATGATGTAATTATTGAATGGAACCTTTCGATGTGAGTCGACGAGCTTGCATTTTCAGGGAAGTGCATCACCATAAAGTAGAGGAGGAATTTGGATGGGTCCGCTAAAAGGAATGAAAATTGTTGAAATTGGTAGTATTGGTCCAGGTCCGTTTTGTGCTCAAATGCTGGCAGACATGGGGGCAGATATTATTCGCATAGATCGGAAAACGCCTGCTCCCATACTACAAGATACAAAATACGAGGTGTTGCATCGCAATAGACGGTCTGTGATGGTAGATCTGAAAAAACCGGCAGGGGTCCAAACGGTTTTAAAGTTAATTGCTCAGTCCGAGGCCCTGATCGAAGGATTTCGGCCAGGTGTGATGGAGCGATTGGGACTGGGACCGGATATCTGTTTCGATAAAAACCCGGGACTGGTTTACGGACGCATGACGGGTTGGGGGCAGGACGGACCTCTGGCTCAAGCGGCAGGTCACGACATCAATTACATTTCTCTCTCCGGGGCGTTACATGCTATGGGTTCTGCAGGTGGAAAACCGGCTGTCCCCTTGAATCTGGTTGGTGACTTTGGTGGTGGTGGGATGTTCTTGGCATTCGGTATCATGTGCGGCGTATATGAAGCCAGAACGTCAGGTCAGGGACAGGTCGTGGACGCGTCTATGGTAGAGGGGGCTGCTGCACTCAGCGGAATGTTTTATGGCATGTTTGCCGGTGGTATGCAGAATAACAAGCGAGGAACTAACCTGCTCGATGGGGGCGCTCACTTTTACGATACTTACGAAACAGCTGACGGTAAATGGATCTCGATCGGTTCGATTGAACCACAGTTTTATGCGCTTCTCCTTAAACACGCTGGCCTTGAAGATGAGGAGTTAAAAAATCAGATGGCCATGGACCGCTGGCCGGATTGGAAGGAGAAGATGACTACCGTTTTTAAAACCAAGACACGGGATCAATGGTGTGAGATCATGGAATGTACAGATGTGTGTTTTGCTCCAGTGCTCTCCTTTGATGAGGTCAAGGATCACCCGCAAAACCAGTCGAGACAGTCATTCATTGAGGTTGAGGGAGTGCTGCAGCCTGCTCCGGCACCACGTTTCAGCCGCACACAACCGGAAATGAGATATCCGCCTCCCAAAAAAGGGGAGCACAATGAAGAAGCTCTAAAAGAGTGGGGGTTTCACTCAGATGAGATAGATGCTCTGATATCAAGCGATGTGATCTGAACCTGATCGTTTTGGCTGATTAAAATCGTTGACAGTATCAGCCCAAAAGATAAGGATTTTTATTTAAGAGAGTGTTCTGAACCGAGAGGTTTTATAGAACCAATATCGTACTTTCTGGGCATATTTCCAATTATTTATTTGTACCATTTGATCAAGGAGGAGAGATGATTAACGATCCCGTATTCCAGCCTATAACAATCAACAAACTTGAGATCAAGAACCGCATCTGTCTGCCGGCTATGCATCTGAATATGGCAGAAGATTATCTGGTCACGGATCAGTTGGTTGATTTCTACGCAGAACGAGCCCGTGGCGGTGCCGGGCTGATAACTGTGGGTTTTGCCACCGTAGATGAGCTTTCCAGTGGTACGACGAATATAGGAGCTCACAAGGATGAATTTATCCCCGGGTTGAGTCGTCTGGCAGCGGCCATTAAAGACAATGGTGCACGGGCGGCAGTTCAGATTAATCATGCCGGTAAGAATTCACACTCCATGATGATCGGTGGAAAACAGGCCGTTGCTCCATCCGCCGTTTTCTCCAGGATGACACGGGAGACCCCTCGAGCATTGGAGATCGATGAAATACCCCAGGTGATCGACAGTTTTGCACAGGCAGCGTTACGGGTGAAAAAAGCGGGTTTCGATGCCGTTGAGGTATTAGCAGGAACCGGCTACCTGATCAGTTCGTTTCTCTCGTTGTTGACGAATCAGCGAACGGATGAATGGGGTGGGTCTTATGAAAATAGAATGCGCTTTGGCGTAGAAGTGATCAAAGCCATCCGTAAGGCTGTTGGAGAGGAGTATCCGATACTTGTAAGGATGAATGGTAACGATTTGATGCCGCAGGGTGTTGGACGTCTGGATTTGCAAGTGTTTGCAAAAAATCTGGTTGCAGCGGGTGTAAATACCATTAATATCAATGTGGGGTGGCATGATGCCAAGATTCCGCAAATTGTGACCTCAGTTCCCAGAGGGGCGTTTGGATATTTGTCAAAGGAGATGAAGCAGCAGGTTGATGTACCTGTAATTACCGGACATCGCGTTCATGATATTGAAACTGCGAGAGAATTAATTGGAAATGGTGTTTGCGACATGGTTGCCATGGGGCGGTCCTTGATCGCGGATCCTTTTATGCCAGAAAAAGCACGCACAGGCAGAAAACAAGATGTCCTCCACTGTATTGCATGTGCTCAGGGCTGTTTTGATCATCTCTTCGAGTTGGAACAAGTGAGATGTCTCTGCAATCCAAAAGCCGGTCGGGAAGCAGAATGCCTGATAGAAAAAACGAAGACACCGAAGAAAGTGATGGTCATTGGCGGAGGCGCGGCCGGGATGAGCGCGGCCTTAGCAGCTGACGAAAAAGGACATGCAGTGACGTTGTTCGAAAAAACAAATGAGCTGGGCGGACAATTGCATCTTGCAGGCGCCCCTCCTGGCAGAGAAGAGTTTCTGGAGTTGGCCAAAGATCTAGCCCAACAGATTCAGTTGAGTGGTGTAGAACTCAGGCTGGATGAAACCGTGGATGAGGGATGTCTCGATACGGAAAAGCCTGACTATGTGATGCTGGCGACCGGCGCTAAGCCGATAACGCTGCCAATTCCAGGTGTGGATCTGCCGAATGTGGTTCAAGCGTGGGATGTACTTACAGAAAAAGTTCAATGCGGAAAGAAAGTTGCGATTATTGGTGGAGGTGCTGTTGGTGTTGAAGTGGCGCTATATCTGGCTGAAAAGGGAACCCCTTCTGGCGAAGCAATCAAATTTCTGCTGATTAACGGTGTAGAAACCCCTGAAGATCTGGTAAAAATCGCCACGAAAGGAACAAAAGAGGTGGTTTTGCTGGAAATGCTGGAGAAGGTCGGCAAAGATATCGGAAAATCCACGCGCTGGGTGATGATGCAGGATCTATCACGTTATGGTGTTATTGTGAAAACACAAACCAAGGCAAGTGAGATTACATCCTCTGGTGTAAGAATTGAAATCGATGGTCGGGTGGAAGAGATTGAAGCAGATACCGTGGTACTGGCTTCCGGATCGAAATCGGAGAATGCGTTCCAGTCAGTTTTGGAACGAAAAGGCATTCCACATCAAATCATTGGAGATGCCAGCCAGATTGCATTGGCTTATGATGCCATGCACAGCGGGTTTGATGCCGGCAGCAAGTTATAAATGAACAGGGGGCATCAAGCCCCCTTAATAACCAAGAGCTCATCCACACAATTTTATCTTCTTTTTGACCTTCCCGCTCATGGCCAGAGATCTCTTTTTTCTACCATTATAAAAGCAAGAAAAATTGCCTTGCGGTGTTTTCTCGCCTCTTTTTCATGTGTCCCTACGACTGTTTTCCCTCCGCAATGTCCGGTTAGGTTTTTGCAGAAAGCTGAATGATGAAACCTGGATCGAGCTTATGCGCAGAGACTGGTTTTATCATTCAACTTTCGTGTAGCAAAAACCTAACCGGACATTGCTGGTTTTCCCTCAATATTGTTCATCAAGTCATCAATTAAATTGGATTTCTATGCAGGTATATCTTAAGTTATTGGGCGCCGCCATTTTTTGGGGTGGGACCTTTATTGCGGGCAGGATTGTGTCCCGGGAAATGGATCCTTATTCTGCCGCATTTATCCGGTTTCTGATTGCGTCTGTTTTTCTTTTAGGAACCATTCGTTTCCATCAAGGGTATCTACCGCCACTGAAAAAAAATCAAATCATTCCAGTTGTTTTACTGGGCATGACTGGCATTTTTTCTTATAATATTCTGTTCTTTAAGGGATTACATACAGTACACGCAGGCCGTGCCGCTTTAATCATTGCTTTGAATCCCATATTTATCAGTCTCTGCTCATCGATCTTCTTCAAAGAACGCTTAACTATCTTCAGGGCAGCCGGGATCCTGATATCATTTTTAGGGGCAGCCATTGTGATCACCTATGGGAATTTAGGAAACATGATTAATATGCCAATCAGCCGCGGTGACTTTTTCATTTTCGGCTGTGTGGGCTCCTGGGTCGCTTACTCTCTGATCGGGAAAGTTGTTATGACAGGGATTTCACCACTTGTATCGGTTGGATATTCGTCTGCAATCGGTACGCTGGCGTTGTTGGTCCCGGCAGCGATGAAAGGTGTTTTTCCACAGATGATGTCCCTCTCGTTGATAGAGTGGAGTTCTTTGTTTTATCTTGGGTTTTTTGGAACAGTCTTGGGATTTTTCTGGTATTACGATGGCATAAACCGGATTGGGCCCATGAAGGCCAGCGTCTTCATAAATTTTGTTCCAGTGAGTGCCATTCTTCTGGCTTATTTGATTCTCGACGAATCAGTTACCTGGTCGCTTGTCAGTGGCGCTATGCTTGTTATGAGTGGTGTTCTGCTGACTAATTTTTCAGAGCAGCTCTGGAGAATGGTTCGAAAACAGTAGATCTCAGTGTGTTGGCTCAAAATCCGAGTTGAGTCGTCTGTTGATTGTTTCCAGATAAAATTAAATTTGTTGTGGAAGAACAGCAATGTCCGGTTTCCGGTTAGGTTTTTTATTCAGCTTTTGTTTTTTGCAAAAACCTAACCGGACATTGCTGGTGGAAGAAGAGATTTTTGAAAATTATTCAGTTTGTCTGTATGAGAGGCTGTCAACTCTGCCTGTTTTTCCTGCCAGCTGTTTTGGGCCTTCAAATTCGGTTTGATAGCTGATCCCGATATCCCCTCTTTTTTGAGACGTTTGACTTCGATCTTCTCCATCGATACGTAGGTAGCCGCCAGCTCTTTCTGAAAAGCGTCGATGATATTATTCAAACGCTTCAAAGCGGCATCTGTTGAGACATTCGGGTTAAGTGCCGCAATGCCATCGAGAATATGCCGACTCGTTTGGGAATTTGTCAGACTGAGCGCCTGGGAAAGGCATTCCAAAGCTGACTTCCTGCCATAACCCTCCTGATCTGGACTGAATGCAGCGATTTCATTTTGTATATCCGTTTTGTGATGGATATTCTGCAAATAATTCTGGGCAATAGCCTGACCTTTGGCAATACTCTCCTTTTTGTGCTCTTCCTTGATCTCTTCCGAATTCAGCTTTGGCATTCCTGCCACTTTTTCCATTGCCAGTTCAAAAGCGGTTTTGGCTCTTTGGCTTCCCATCGTAACTCCTTTATGTTGAATCTCAAAAATGGTGTCGTTAACAACACGATATCAGGGTTCGATCATCATTTGATGTGAAAGAAACTGGAAATTTTCCTTAACCTCATCTCTACCCTGAATTACGCCAGGATGTCCGTAAGGATGGCCACACAACAGCCAATCGACATCAAGGGATGAAACCCGCTTAATACTCTGCTTCATCTGTGCCAGGCTCCCACCTGGCAGATCGGTTCGACCTGTGCTGTGATAAAATATCAAATCTCCGGCAATCAAGACTTTCTCTTTGGGCCAGAAAATCGTGATATGACCCGGTGAATGGCCAGGAGAGTGGATAATATCGAGCAGTACCGACTCCTGAGTTCCCAATTTCAGATCTCCTTCATCCAACAGTAGATCCGCAATTCCTCCCATCTGCTGATAAATATCTGCTTCTGCCCGATGAATAGCAACTTTGGTATTGATTCGGGTTTGAAAGAAACTCGCTGCTTCAATGTGATCAGGATGGCAATGTGTCAACAAGGTGAGTCCAATAGCTCCTGGATCAAGGCCATCGTTTTGAATTCCTTTCAACAAGAGTTCCAACGCCGGTTCATCGGTTCCCTTTGTTTTAATATGACCCGGGTCGATGAGCAGATGTCTGTTTTGATCAAGACAGTTCGAAATCAGATACGAATTGCAGTTGTTGTCCTGACCCTGCCAAATGTATCCGTAGAGGTTTTTTGCGAGTTGCATATCAATCTTTAAAAGGAGTCACTTGTCCAGAATGGATTAAAAAGAAATTGGAGATAGCTGCCTGCCGATCTGAATAAACCAGAATCGTTTCAATTTTACAGATAAAATGACCCAGAAACAAGCCTTCCCTTAACCATCTTCTCGATTTTGAAGGGGTTGTGAAATCGGAATATCATTTCTGAGTAATATTAATTTCATCTAGAAGGTTAGATCTTTTCCCAAATTGTTTTAAAATGCAATCGCTTTTTCTGTTGCTTGATGACTTTGGATAATTGGACTCCCCGGGTCGGGAGGATTGTCCTGCTTGAAATATTCAAGTTGACATTTTTCACTATTGCGGTAGTTTCTGAGGTTCATCATCCTTGCTATCCGGGAACCCTATTCCTCAGATTTCTTGATATTTCAAAAACAATGCTATTGATTATTGCTTCGCTGTTATACTGGGTATTTGTTGTTGTCACCTCGATTTTAGCGTTTCCGGTTGCAGTTTTGATCAAATTGATGACCCAGTTCTTCGATAAAAGGTTGATCGTCCTTCATCGCTTTACATGCCTCTGGGCTTCGCTCTACACCTGGTTCAATCCTTTCTGGTCAGTTCGTATTTCAGGCAAAGAGAATATTAAAAAAAACGAAGCCTACGTTTTTGTTTGCAACCACCAGTCTGTAGCCGATATTTTCGTTTTATTCCGCTTGTTTGTCCACTACAAATGGGTTTCAAAAATAGAAAATTTCAGGATCCCCATAGTCGGGTGGAATATGCGTATGAACCGCTATATTAAGTTGATACGCAGTAGTATTAAGAGCCAGGCAAAAATGATGAAAGATTGTCAGAAGACGCTTGCTGAAGGGAATTCGGTCATGATTTTTCCAGAGGGGACCCGGACATTAACCGGCAGGTTACGACCATTTAAAACAGGGGCTTTCCAGTTGGCTATCCGTGCAAAGTGTTCTATTGTTCCCATCGTCCTCAACGGTTCGTCCAAAGCACTGCCGAAAGCCGGAATAATTCTAGGCGGAAAGCATCCCATCGATATTCATGTCCTGGCGCCAATCCCCTACTCGTCGTTCGGCCAAATGGAAGCAAAACAGCTGACAAAGGAAGTCCAATCCGTCATTTCTGCCGAACTTGAGAAAATGAAGGTAACGCACCAAAATCCACCTGTTGCTTGACTTTGTTTAATTCCTTTTTCACTCTTTAAAGACCGCACCGCTTCTGGTGCAACTTTCGTTCGAAGATGCAAATTTCACTTCTCACGCTCTTACTCCTCCGTCTCTTTTTAAATTAATTTAGCAGGCTAACAAGAATCATCTAAATACTCGGTGGAATTTTGAGCTTGACAGCCAAATAGTGTTTTACTAAGATTTAGTTCCATCAAAAGATGGAAAACTAAAATGGAATATCTTGATCAGTTAGCGGTCACTTTACCATTGAAATTGAACGTACCCATAGATAGTTTGTGACATTGGGAAACAGCGATTACCAGGGACTTGGGAATGGATTCAGGTCAAGTCTGATATATCAACGAGCGAAATATAAAACAGGAACAATCATGTTAAAAACAACGATTACTGAGATGTTTGGTGTTAAATATCCGATTATATGTGGTGCCATGATGTGGTTAAGTAAACCCGAATTGTGTGCTGCAGTTTCTAATGCTGGCGGATTGGGAAATCTGACAGCGGGGAATTATAACACTGAAGAGGAGTTCAGGCAGGCCATTCAAGAAACAAGAAAGAGGACTGACAAACCTTTTATGGTTAATGTGACCATTCTGCCATCAGTCAGATTAACCCCTGATCATCATCGGATGTATATCAAAGTGATTGCTGAAGAGAAGATCGCTGGTGTCGAGATTTCTGGTGCACCACTGGACAAGGGTGTCGGTATGGATGCGATTGACATGTTGAAAAAGGCGGATGTTAAAATGTTTCACAAGGTGGGAAGTCTCAGACATGCGCTGCATGCCGAGAAAGTTGGCTATGACGGCATATACGCGGCCGGAATAGAAGAAGGCGGCCATCCGTTAGACGATGACGTTTCAACCATGGTGTTGACACCGAGGATTGCCGAATCCCTGAAAATTCCGGTTGTGACGGTAGGTGGAATTGCGGACGGTCGTTCATTGGCAGCAGCTCTCACGCTGGGCGCATCCGGTGTTATGATGGCTAGTCGCTTTATTGCAACAAAGGAGTGTGTTTGCCATGATAAAATCAAGGAGGAGTTGGTAAAAAGAAAGGAAATTGACACAACAATTATCTGCAAACGATTTGGTCTTCAAGGAAGAGCGCTGAAGAATAAAGTTGTGAACGACATCCTTGAATTGGAAAAATCTGGCGGTTCATTTGAGGATGTCTACCCGTTGCTGGCAGGTGAGCGTATGAAAGATGCCTGGGAAGATGGTGATGTGGACAGGGCAGCGTTGATGGTGGGGCAGTCCATTGGTCTAATCAATGATATTCCTACCTGTCTGGAGCTCTTGGAAACTATGGGCAGAGAAGCGGAAGAACATCTCAACCAAGCCCATAGCCTTGTCGTTGCATAGTTCTGAGGCAGAAACGTTAAATCTTGGATATTAACGAGTGGAAAAACTATGACATATAAAACAATAAAGTTTGAGGTGATCGAAGCGGGAATCGGCTTGTTGACCCTGGATCGAGAGAAGCGACTGAACGCGATTAATCTGGATATGCTGGACGATCTTTATAAGCTGTTCCGCAGCCTGGATGAGCGGATGGATGTTCGAGTGGTAATTATTACTGGAGCCGGACGAGGATTCTGTTCAGGAGCAGATCTTAAAGGCGGACGGATTACAGATGAAGAAGGTCTAAAGGCTTTTACATCCGCTTCTGTTCATCTGGAAGTCATACAAAAAAAATACAGTGGGATTATCAAGGAGATGCGCCGTATCTCGCAACCGATTATCGCAGCCGTCAGAGGACCGGCTGCCGGTGGTGGCATGTCCATGGCTCTGGCAGCAGATATTATTATCGCCAGCCCTACAGCAGAGTTCACTCCCTCTTTTATTAATATTGGACTTTCCGGTGGCGAGCTCGGCACGACCTATTTTTTGCCCAGGTTGGTTGGTACTGCCCGGGCATCCGAGATTCTAATGACCGGACGCACAGTGGGCGCAGAAGAAGCTGATCGGATCGGGATTCTCAGTCGGTTGGTTCCAGAAAATGATCTCTTGTCATCCGCTCTTGAGACTGCCCGACGCATGGTGGAAAAGACGCCTCTGGGATTACGATTAACGAAGGAAACCATTCGTCAGAATTTGGATGCACCTTCTCTGGAAAATGCGATTGAAATTGAGAATCGCAACCAAAGTATATTATGCACTGCTCCGGAGTTTTTCGAAGCAGTCACACGTTTTAATAAAAATCCTGAATAGATTGAAATCATGGGCAGTAGGGTTTAGGCATCTGGCAAATTGGTTGTTGTAGGCCACCCGAAATCCCAAAAATATCAGCAATGTCCGGTTAGGTTTTCGCAAGACAAAAGCTGAATGCTAGAACCCGTCTCTGCGCATAAGGATTGAAAGATTTTCTAAGTTTGCTTCACGAAAAACCGCCAAACTCACTCGTGACTCGCTCAAACAGGCTGATTCGCTACAGAAGCTTGAGATAATCTATTAAATCCTTATAAGCTCGATCCAGGTTTCATCAATCAGCTTTCTGCAAAAACCTAACCGGTCATTGCTGAAAAAATACATCTTAAACCGAGGAGAAAAAATGGCTTTGAATTTGGGTGTTATTGGTAAAATAATGGAAATGGATCCTTTTACATATAATGAGGATGCGATTATCCTGTATGCGCTTGGCATCGGAGCGGGTTTGGACGAATTGCCATTCATTTATGAAAAAGACCTTAAGGTTTTTCCTACTTTTGCTGTAGTTCCGTTTGGTCATGGACTGTTTCCGTTTATTGAGGAATCTAACATAAATCTTTTCACCCTATTACACGGTGAGCAAAAGATTACGTTGCATAAACCAATTCCAACAGCAGCCACGATTTCCAGCGTTGCCACTTGCGAATCGATCTGGGACAAAGGAGACAAAGGAGCAGTGGTAACAATGAAAGTTGAAAGTCGAGATGAAAAGGGGGAACTGCTTTTTGAGAACAAAGCTTTGCTGATGGATCGTAGTGGTGGAAATTTTGGTGGTGAAAGAGGTCCGAAAACCGAAAGTGTCAATCCGCCAGAAGGAAAGGCTCCTGATTTCAGTGTTTCATATACAAGTTCAAAAGATCAGGCGGCGCTTTATCGCCTGAGCGGTGACAAGAATCCGCTTCATATCGATCCTGAATTTGCAAAAATGGGTGGATTTGACCGACCGATTCTCCACGGTTTGTGTTCATATGGTTACGCCGGTCGTGCCATTCTGCATAGCATCTGTGGTGGAGATCCATCAAAATTGAAATCTTTTGCAGTGCGGTTCAAAGGGGTTGTATTTCCTGGCGATACGATGACAACAGAGGGTTGGAAAATCGAACAGGGGAAATATACGATCCGGACAACCACACAGGATGGCCGTGAGGTGTTAGGCAATAGTCTGATTGAAGTTGATGAATAGAGTGTTGCAAAACTGTGGTTAAAAAGCAGAGGCCTTGTTCTTCAGGTCAAAATGGGAAAAATGGCTGAGTTCATAAGGCAATCCCGGAATGACGGACAATCCATTTTCAATTGCTTCAGCAAGATCGGCATTAAGGTCTTGACGGGTAATACTGATCAGGATGATCCGTCGTTGCTCGTTACTGGACGGTCCATTGTCCATCGCTGAATTTGTGGAAGATATTTTTTGATGCTGCCCTAAACTGAGTGTATAAACGGCATTGATTTGGGGCTGTGTCTGGATCACCATAGACATAAGTCGATCTGCTCGTAGGTTGGCTCTGTATTTCTCGAGTCGGAGAGTCCCCTCTTCAGATGCGGTCCCCACGCTGACGATCCCTTTCGAATCCTTGATGGCAGCTCTTAGTGATGAACTTGCCAAATGATCTCTAATTCGCATTGATTGACCGTCATCAGTGATGATGGACTGCCCTGCAAAACGCCAGAAAAATTCACCGGACAGAACCAATAAAGTCATTTCAACTACGTGTCCTTTGTGATCGACCCCTTTAAAGTCCAGTTTGTTCCACTCCGCAGTGTTTTCATGCCAGTCATGCGTCGTAAATCGCTCGCTGTCCATTTTGAAATCCTTTCGCATCTTGTTTCCACTTTTTTGCTTTGAATCTTCTGATGCCGGCGTTTTTTGGATTTCTTTGGTTACAGTGTGCTGTACCGTTGTTTCAGAATTGGGTTCCGATATATCTGCAATATGACTAGAAAAGGATGCTGGCTCGTCTCTAGTTGGTCCGAGTATCTGTGTGTCAGCAATAGGTGCAATAGCAGAAGTATCTTCTGCTGGTGCAGATAGCTCTTGTTTTTCAGGAATGACATTTGGTTGGTTTTTCTCAATTAAAACGATTTCAGGCGATCTTTCTAAGCCGAAAATTTCATTTCCGGCAGATTTCTGGTGATTGTCTGCCAAAGGGTTGCTTGAACCGGCACTGGAATTTTTATCAATCCCGACTGATTTCGCAGGTTCACTTGTCACTCCATGGGAAACGGAATCGGGATGACTCCGGAAGAATTTTAAATCGGTCGCAGCTGCCTTAACGATGTCTGACTTAATAGAGACGGTCTCAACAATTAATATACCAACAGTTTTTTTCTGAATAGGTTCTGACTTTTTACTAGCTGAGGATGGCAGTTCCGGCGTGAGGACTGATACGGAGAATATCTGTTTTGCAGTGTGTGTAGGCTGAGTTGACGGGACTTGTTGCTTTTCGGCTATTTGACTGCCTGATTTAACGACGAAACCGGAGTCATCTTCAGGTTTGATGACCTTTGCCGATAGAATTTCGTTATCCGACGTTGAAATGTATGATATCAGCTTACTGGCCGACTCTATAACAGCATGCGGAGGAGGGGCATAAAATATCAAGAGGGTTGTTAAAAAAGCAACACTCCAAATCGTCCAGCCCCAGATCAGGATCCTGGGTAATCCACTGAAACGGTTGAAAACGCTTAAGGTTATACGTTTACCTTTTCTCATCTTCAATCGTATGGAGGTCTGCACTTTTTTCTGGCTGGCAAACGATATTCATCCTTATAATTTCAGGATTCCGTTAATTTTTTCTGCCAGAATCTTTGTATTGACTGGTTTGAGGATATATCCATCAACCTTGGCTTTGATAGCTTCCATGATAATCTCCTGGTCGCTTTCGGACGTTACCATTAAAACCGGAATTTTTTGCCACTCTTCGCTGGCCTTAATCTGTTTTAATAAACTGATCCCAGGTTCCCCAGGCATGGACCAGTCCAGAATGACAAAGTCAATAGGCGCACTTTTCAGAATACCTAAAGCCTCAAGCACATTCTCAGCCTCCTTGAAATTTTTATAATCAAGTTGCCGCAAACTGCTCTTCAGCAGTCTACGCATTGTTTGTTGATCGTCAACGATCAAAAAAAGCATCTCTTTTGTAGCAAGCATACTCTCCTACATTCGTTTTATTGATGAGCGGGAAGTGCGATTTTCGCACTGAACCCCATGAAAGTTGAATATTGGTAAATTGGCTTTATCAGGCGATTAATCTTTTATAGTTCAAGTTATTGAAAACGGTAGGCCGTTATTCTGTCAAGTATAATTATAATGGTGGGGCTCTGGTGAGCGTGTAAGTACAGCACTCTTTGGCCAGTTGGGGTGATGAGAATCCGCTGGTGACAATTCGGGGGAACGACGTGAGAGTCGTTTTGAAATCGCGGTTGAAGCATGGCGCACTCTTTAAGTTAAGTGGGTAAGCGATGAATGCGCCATACTGGGAGAGATTCTGTGTTACTCTATCATTGCCTGTTTCCACTGCTCCAGTTCTGCCTTGTACACACCATTCAACTTCAATTTTTTATAAACCCTGAAAAGATAAGGTGTCATTTCGATCTCGTCAGGAGATTCTTTCAGATACTGCTTGTACTGATCCATTGATGCGACCCACATATCCTGCTTTTCAAAGTAGCTACCCATCATGAATGAGTTTTCCCCGTATGTTTCCTGGATATCTCTGATGGTTTTTTCCATCTCTGCTTCTTTGGCGTTGTTTAACCAGTTTGCGGTATGATCCTTATATTTCCCTTTACTTTTGTAGGGTTTTAAAGTGACCACAGCGTTGCCGTCCTGCATGGCAGTGATTTTAAAAATCTGTTTGCCGTCAAAGGGCTCCACTTTTGCTCGTACGACCATACTGTCATTTGCTGGAACATCGTATGTCTTGTCTCCAACCGTCAGTTTATAACTATACTCTGAACCGATGTTGTTCCATACCATAAAAGGGTATTTATCTGAGAATGTAATCTTACGAACAGCTACAATTTTGACGTCCTTTTTCTTATGACTTCGACGAACTGTTGTATAAGATTGAGATTTGTTGAATTTCTTCATCAGCCCGGACATAAGTTTCCCAGAAGCTGCGGCAGAGGTGACCGAGCCCTGCTTTGCGGATAACTTCTTATTGCCGATGTCAATTAGTGAATTCGGATGCAAGTCGTAATTTTCTCCTGTATCTTTGATAGTCAGTTTTGCTGTACTATCTGGACCGGTTCTGACCTGATAGCCAGAAAAGAGAAATTTGTTTCGTCTGACTTTTTTCCATTTTGTGCCGTTCTTTGTATATTCAACTTTTCCCTTCACTTGAAATAACACCCCAACCGGATCCTTTTTACCGGCGATTGCCATGCTCGAGATAAACAAACATAGACTTAATATCATAAAAAGTTTTTTCATTAGGTTCCTCTTTTTAGGTTAAAAAAATCGTTGAGATGAAAAATGCAAATTTCTTTACATTTAAAAATTACTAGATTCTACTGCATTTTCCGTGACAAAATAAAATTTGAAAACATTATTAATTCCTGAAAACCGTTTGACAATCCTTGCGGTAGCATAAATAAGACTATTATTATAGAACTATAAATAGAACAAATTAATTTACAGGTGATGTTCCGGTGAGTTGCAGATTGCGTAAATAGCCTAGTAATTCAAGAAATTTCAAACTGGATGAACGAGGAAAGGTTGAGAAAGGACGCCGAAAACGTCGAACTGGGAACAATCCCTTTTCAATTACGTCGAGCTCCCAAAATCTCCTCACAGTTTCGTTATACTTAAAGGAGACAGGCTTTGAAAATGATATGACCAACGCAAAGAAAGTACTAGATGGAAAACATACGATTATAAAGCTATAGTCAAGAGGTGAGAACCCAGTCTCTGTTCATGGAGTTGGAGCGTGATCAACCGGTTTTTGATTGACTAGGATTTTTGTTGTTTGCCATACTGTTTTTTATCATCCAATAAACGCACCGAAAATTGATTGGCTTCATTTCAGAAAATTTTAGATACGATAGGGATGAAGGTATATTAAATGAGGGGTACATGCTGAAGAGTAAAAATAAAATTAGATACATGAAAGAGTTACTTCCGGAAGAACAGAAATGGTTGGCTCGGGCAGTAGTCAGAATTATGTTGTCGGATGAGATGGTCGATGATAAAGAGATGGTTTTTCTCAAAAAGCTCAGCCGGGTTTTTCATGACGAGGAGTCACAGGCAACGCTACATGAAATCGCCAATCTTATCAAAAACAAAGAACTGCCTGAGCTTGAAAAGCTGGATGTAGCCGATCCTCGACACATCATTTTTATGTTGAACATTCTGGTCTCCTCCATATTCGCCAATGAAAAAAAGATCGAAGAAGAGGTTAAGAACTATTTTCTTGCCGGTTTGAAGCTAGGTATGACCTACGACATCCTGACTCTAAAACTTGCCTACCAGAAAGAACGATTCAGGATTAAAATGCTGCAGAGAGAGATAGATGAAGATATCAAAAAGTTAATTGCAAGGCGAACCGAAGGCAGGGAAAAAAATAGATAATGGCTTCAATTATAAATCAAAAATTGGATGGGTTTTATCAACAGTTTTTGGGTGAACACCATGTGGTGATTTTGATTAATGCAGACCCAGACGCTATTGGCAGCGCTATGGCTGTGAAACGGTTACTGTGGAGAAAAGCTGCAAGTATCACCATCGCTCATGTGAATACGATCAAGCGTCAAGATAATCTGGCAATGATCCGTAGGTTAAATATCAGGCTGGTACCTTTCTCAAAGATTGAGATTGCAAGTTTTGACCGCATTGTAATGGTTGATTCCCAACCGGTTCATCACGAATTGTTTACTAGCATTCATCCCCATGTCATCATCGATCACCATCCTCAGTCTGACATTGAAGCCACGTATATGGATATCCGACCTAACTACGGAGCAACGGCCAGCATTTTAACTGAGTACCTTAAAGCCGCAAAAATAAAACCTTCTACCAAGCTTGCGACAGCTCTGTATTATGGAATTAAAACCGACACCAGTAATTTTGAACGACAAACGATCATAGAGGATGTCCGAGCATTTCAATACCTTTTCAAACAAGCCAATGTTCAACTGGCGAAAAAGATTGATCAGTCGGAAATGCGCCCGCGATACTTGAAACATTTTAAAAACGCGATTGAAAATAAGCGTTTTAAAAAAGGTTGGATGTTTTCACACTTGGGGAAAGTCGGTAGCCCTGACGTTTGTGTCATGGTGGCCGACTTCTTCATGCGGGTCGATGATGTCAATTGGACTGTGGTCTCGGGTATTCACGGCAATAAGTTCATCGTGATATTCAGAAGTGATGGATTACGCCGGAATGCTGGGAAGATAGCTTGTGATAGCCTGGGGCAGTTTGGTTCGGCAGGGGGACACAGGAATATGGCGCGAGCGGAGATCTCATTAAGCGATCTAAAGGATCAAGTCAATCCAGAGAATGAAAAAAAGGTTCTAAACTGGATTATTTCCCGCATCAGTCAAAGGAGAGGCGGTCGTTGAAATCGCGCTGTCAGCCTCTAATCCTGACTTTCAACTCTTTAATCATGGCCGTGCACACTTGATTCGCATCTGCGACAATGGCAATGTCAGCCATAGCCATCATCGGCGCATTGGGATTTTTGTTGACGGCAATAATGAATTCAGCGTTGTTAATAGCGGCGGTATGTTGAATGGCGCCGCTGATGCCAAAAGCAAACAAAACCTTCGGTTTTATGTGTTTCCCTGCCTGGCCAATCAACGCGTCTGCTTCGATCCAGTTGGCATAAACAACCGGTCTGGTTGCTCCAATCTCAGCATTCATCAACTCCCCCAGTTCAGTCAGCTTTTTAAACTTTTTCTTGCTTCCCATTCCACGACCACCGCAAATAACCACCTTGGCCTCTTCGATACGTTGACTACGCTGGGGACTGCGCTCTGAGAAAATCAAGTGTACGCGTTCCTTCGGTAAATCTGCAGGCATGGGTATTCTGACAATTTCTCCGGTTCTTTCGTAGTTGTGGGGAATTTCTTGAAACGTCCCGGGACGAACAGTTGCCATTTGGGGCTTGCACTCCGGAGTGATAATTTGCGCCAGAATGTTTCCGCCAAAGGAGGGGGCAGTTTGAACCAACAGTCCTTCATCATTGATATCAAGATCAACACAGTCTGCGCTCAGGCCAGTTTTCAGCCGTTTGGCGATACGAGGCGCAAACTCGCGTCCAAAATTTGTGGCGCCCACCAGAATGATTTCCGGCCGCTGTTTTCCAATCAACCGAATCATTAGGTTGACATATGTTTCAATCTTGTAGTTTTTTAAGTCCGGATGGTCGATAACCAGCACACGATCAGCACCGTGAGCGATATATTCATTGACCCATTCATCCACCTGATCTCCAAAAACAACCGCACAAACCTTTGCCTGCAGCATTTTTGCCAGTTCGGTGGCTCGGGACAGCAGTTGCAAGGTCACACGGTTTTGAAAATAGTTGCGATAGTCTCCAAAAACCCAGATTTCTTTTATTGAATCTTTCATTGGCTTTCTTGATAGTCTTTGATATCTTTACCTATGGCCCCGCCGATTTTATCGTCGAATTGATCAAACAGTTGTTGTACGATTTTTCGGGCAGATCCTTTCATAATGATGTTGTCTTTTTCTGCCGTGGGAGAAAACACATTGATAATTTTAGTGGGGGAGCCTTTGGCTCCGGTCAATTCCGGATCCAGATCCAGATCTTCGAGGGATAGTCGGCTGATATCCTTATCAGTGAAGGCATCCTGAAGTCCTGCTAAAGGAACATACCGTGGAGCCTGGCGTTGGGTAGTGATAGTGACGAGACCGGGCAACTCCATTTCCAGGGTCTCAATGAAATTGTCAGACAATCTTTGCAGACGCAGCAACCGGCCATCCAGTTCCAACCGATCGACATAAGTAACACCGGGTATATCCAGTTCTTCGATCATCTGAGGACCCACCTGGGCGGTTTCGCTGTCACTTGTATGACATCCGCAGAGAATCAGGTCGAAATCGGCACATGCCGTTTGAACTGCTCTTGACAGAACCAGTGACGTTGCAAGTGTATCCGCACCCGCCATTTTGGGATCGCTTACCAGAATGCCCCGATCGGCACCCATGGCAAAAGCCTCGCGCAATACCTCTTCTGCAATATCCGATCCCATGGTGATCGCTGTAATTTCAGCTCCATATGTGTTCTTGAGTATCAATGCAGCTTCGAGGGCATAGCGGCAGGCGGGATTGATCATTCCATCGGCCAGATTCCGTTTCAGTGTGCCGGTACGAGGATCCCAGGGTAGTTCTGATACCATGGGAACCTGCTTGATACAAGTAACCAGTTTCAACATTTTCATCATGTGTGTTGGGAGAGAACAGCACGTGAAATAACAAGTCGTTGCACTTCGCTTGTTCCTTCGTAAATTTCAGTGACCTTCGCATCGCGGAAATAGCGTTCAACATCGTACTCTTTGCTGTATCCGTAGCCGCCATGGATCTGCATCGCCAGATTGGTTGTCCGATTGGCAACGCTGCTGCAATAGAGTTTCGCCATGGCGGCTTCGGTGCCAAAGGGTTTGTTTTCATCTTTTAGTGCGCAGGCCCGATAGAGTAACAGTCGGCCCGCATCGATTTCAGTCGCCATATCCGCAAGATAGTTTTGGATCGTCTGAAAGGAGGAAATAGGTTTTTTAAATTGCTGACGTTCCTTAGAGTATTTAATAGCAGCTTCAAATGCACCTTGAGCAATCCCCAGTGCTTGGGCAGCAATTCCAATTCGACCCGAATCCAATGCGGTCAGTGCGATCTTGATGCCGCTACCCGGTTGACCGAGACAGTTGTCGAAAGGAACCTTGCAATCTTCCAGAAACAATGAAGAGACGGGATTGGCGCGCATGCCACACAAATCTTCGATTTCGCCGACTGAGAAACCGGCCATCTCTTTTTCCACAATAAATACATTGGTGAATGGCTTGCCTGCTCCGGTTGTCATTGTGGCAAATATAAGAGCATAACCGCATATCCCCCCATTGGTCACAAAAATCTTTGTGCCATTGATGATGTAGCCGTCCTCAACTTCAACTGCATTCGTCTCAACACCACTCGCATCAGATCCCGCGTTGGCTTCGGTCAGGCAAAAAGCACCGATACGCTCACCACTTGCCATGGGTGGAAGAAAACATTCCTTTTGTTTTTCAGTTCCAAAGCTCTTAATTGGCTGTGCACCCACACTGTTGTGGACCGTCACGCAAAGCCCGATGGAGGCACAGACTTTTGACAGTTCCTCAATGGTGATGGCGTAACTGATACTATCGACCTCTGCGCCACCGTATTTACGGGGTATCTGTAGTCCAAAATAATTAAGCACACGCATTTTTTCAATGACTTGCCATGGGAAGCGGGCATCACGATCGATTTCGTGAGCAATTGGCCCGAGCTCCGCTTCTGAAAAATCACGAACAGTTTTACGGACGAGCTTGTGTTTCATGCATGGATTGAAATCCAAAACAACGCTCCATTCGAAATGATGTACAATCTGTTAGACCCAATTGGGCATAACGGGAACAATGAAATATATCTGCTTACCGTGAACCCGGTAAACAGATTGAGAAGCAGGGACGAATGCTCTGTCTCTAGATAATTTCAGAACTAGTATAAAAAGAAAATGCGATATATCTTGAATTGTTGATCAAGTGCAGCGATATGAGCATGAATAATGGCTGTGAGAGACACCATTTCAATTAATAACTGGCTTTTTGCAGATCCTTGTACCAGCGAATGGCATGATTGAAGATACCGGAGGGACAGATTTTCTCGACCTGCGAGTTACGAGGGGAAGGAACCAAACGATAGTTTGCGCCGTCGTTCTGTACAATGGCAACGTAATTTGTCTTGTGAAATAACCGACAGGCGAAATCCCATTTTCTCACCCCTCTTCTAGTTCCTTCTATGAGCACTTTCTGGCCATTTTTCAACAAGTAATCGATCTCGTCTTGCGTTGATGCAGAAAGACTGGAAAACGAACCCGCAATGAGAAGGATTGCGAGAATTGAGATGATCATTTTTTTCATAATTACCTTTAATAAAATTGAGTCAGCCACAATAATTCAGCAATGTCCGGTTTGGTTTTTGAAAAAAGCTGAATGATGGAACCTGGATCGAGCTTATAAGGATTTATTTGATTTTCTTAGTTTAGCGTAGCGAAAATAAGCCATGTTTGAGCGAGGCAGGCGAGTTTGGCGGTTTTTCGTGAAGCAAGCTTAGAAAATCTTTAAATCCTTATGCGCAGGAACTGGTTTTACCATTCAGCTTTTGCTTAGCAAAAACCTAATCGGACATTGCTGACAATAATTGTATTAATGATAAAAAATGGGATCAAAGCATATCAAGATCGGAGAATTTATCCCCGGAGCCTTTCTTTTTCTGATCCGGGCCGGAGTTACCAACCGTTTGAGCCAGTAGTTTTAATACCATATCTTCGCACGCTTTATAACTCATCTCTTTTATTTTTACACGCCCGATCTTTAGTCTCAGCGTCAGCTTTTCCAGCATATTTATTTCCTCATCACTGAGATGCTGATCTGCCTTTGCCATGGTCGCGACCGCCAGTAAAAACACCTTTTTTGCCTTTGGGGAGGAGAGTTTATCTGCCAGTATTTCTACATCCTCGTTAGCGGTAGACTGAAGTTTTTTGGACTCTCCAGAGGAAAGTCTGGCGGTTTGAGCCAATTTATTTAAAAAAAGTGTTTCCTGTTCTGCGACATCTGAATCGATACTTGACATTTGTGCTGCAGCCTTGAAAATGAGGAACATGTCCGAGCGGGTGACCTCTTTCATATTTTCTCCGGAGACCGAGGCAAGCGTTATTATTAGTTGTCGGCTCAATTCATGTTAAAAGCAGTTATTTTTGTATACCATGCGCTAATCGGTAAGACAACAGTAGAAGTGTGACACATTTTGAGTTGATATATGACCTTAAAAATATTAAACTTCTGATGATGGCCCGGAAAATGAATAGCATATCGCCATCGAGCCCGTTTGGGTATCTGCTTTTTCAAAGTGCAAAACTCACAAAATGCTTACTCGGGTTCGATCCAGTTACTAATAAAGATTTCTTTCGGCTGCACCTGACTTGAAGATGATTAACATTTCCATTATAGTCGATCAAGGGATTGTCAAAAAGTCCATTTCGGAAAATTCACTGCTCTTACCGGTTCAGGAAATCTCCTGCCGGAAATCAATTTTGGAAGATGGAAACCATCATGAAAAAACCGGCCTTCATATGTCTTGTCTCTCTTCTTTTTTTCCTGACTTCGACCGGATACGCAATAGACTTTATCTGGAAAGATGATAACGGGGTTCGGATTTATGATTGTGGTGGCTTCGCTGTTGGGGGCCGGGCAAAAATCAAGGATCTGGGTGATGGGACTTTTCGGGCGCAGGGTGTTAGAATCAATCGCTTTATCAGAGCAAAATCGATTTATCACGCTGCTCAGATAGTCTGTGGAGAAAAACCCGAATTCGAACCGGCACCTCAGCAAAAACCGGAAGGATAAACCCTATAACTATATAGGTACCATACCAGACCATAGTTGTTCATCCAACCAATCTATTAATTCGTCCAGTGTGGTCCTCTCATTGATCCAATCCGTCAACTCCTGATCAGACAGAGGATAGATCTCCTGAAGTGTTTCAACAAAACGCTGAATTCTCTCCTTATTACCGCTGAGCTGATAAAGAGTTCCATTCAAGTCAGGTTTTACTCCGACAATTTGTCGAAACAGTTTGACAACCAATTCCCCTGTTTCTGTTGTTTCAATATCGTATTCCGGCAGGTCTGGAACTCTGCAGATTAAACCTTTGACCTCTGGTTTAATCAATTGAGCCCTGTTTTCCCTGTGTTTTAGTTTTCCACTTGACGTTTTAGACAGGGATCCTGGTTTCAGGTAGAGCCTCACATCAGGATATATCTGCAGCTGCTTTCCTAACTCGGAGACAATTCTGTTATCGATGGCCGGAATGACATACTTATATAACATCTCCTGATCCGGCAGCAATCCTCCCTCAATTTCCATGGCCAGGGTTAGCTTGTCGTTCCCGGATCCTGATGCATCGGCAAACGCCATGACACATTCAGGCCGGATTTCCTTTCCTAGAGGAATGGCATATTCGATATCCTGGGGGTAGTAGTTTTTTCCACGGATAATAATGATATCTTTTTTACGTCCAACGAAATAAAGATTGCCTTCCCAAATCAGTCCAAGATCACCGGTGGCTAAAAAAGGATTTTGTTTTCCCTGGATTCGTTGTCGAAAGGTCTCTTCTGTGGCTTCAATGTTGTCGAAATATCCTTCACAAACGCTGGGCCCGCTGAGCAGGATTTCTCCCACGGAACCTTCCGGCAAGGAGGTGTTCTCCGGGCCTTTAATAACAATCTCGTGTCCGTGCATGGCTGGACCCAGATTAACCAGAAACTTTTTCTGATCCAGGGGTGCTGTCTCATCAATTAGTTTAAAGTGACCTTTCGACTCCAGTTTTTGACGGTGGACACAGATGGCATTGAGATGGCTGGATTCTGTGAACATGATCACCGTTTCTGCCATGCCGAAGCCCGGCCGTATGGCTGTCTGGCTCAGACCGCAGTCGGAAAAATATTCATTGAATCGTTTTACAGATCCAAAATGAACCGGTTCCGCGCCATATACAGAAGATATCAGACATGAGAGGTCGAGATGCTGTTTTTCTTGTGTCGGGATTTTCCTGATGCAGAGGTCATAACCAAACGGTGGGGCATAACTGTATGCACAGCGGTATTTGGAGATTGATTGCAGCCAGCGTAAAGGTTTAACCATAAAATGAGCCGGAGTCATCAGAATGACAAATCCGCCATTGACCATGGCACCCAGCAGACCTGCTGCCAGCCCAAAATCGTGAAATAACGGCAGCCATAAACTGGTACCTTTGCCTTCTTCCCAGTCTCCGAATATGCCTGCCTGTTCCATATTGGCCAGCACATTTCGGTGGCTTATCATGACACCTTTTGGCGTTCCCGTACTGCCGGACGTGTATTGCAGGTAAGCGATATCCTGTTTTTGAATATCCGGTGGGTCAAAACCACTCTGTTGAGATTGCAGCAGTTCAGTCGCAGAAATAACGGTGATAGGTGCAAAGACCTCTTGAAGTTCTTCCGGGCATCTATGTTTGATAAATTCGACAATGGCGGGTGAGGCGATCAGCAATTTCGGCCGGGCAGAATGGATTGTCGGCAAAAATGTCTTGAGGTAGGCCTGTAACTGTTGCGGTTGAGGCACTGCTACGACGCCGGCGTAGAAACAACCATAAAGAATTTGAACAAATTCAAGACCATTGGGCAGCATGATCATGGCGCGATCACCTTTGGTCAACCCCTGACTTTGAAGCCAGCCTGCAACGCGTTCGGCTGATTGGTCAAGCTCACTGTAGGTTGATGATCTCTCGACATTTTCACCATCCTCCAAAAAAGTAACATAGAGGCGGTCCGGATGGAGCCTGGCCCTTTTCCGGGCAAGTTCACACAGGGTTAAGTCCGGATGGAATAATCCTGCCGGTGCACCTGTATGAGCAGTCAGGGAGTGATTTTGGTTGTTCATCAGCTTCTGCTTACCATTCTCCCTGATTTTGCATGGAGAGCCATGGTTCCAGTGGTTCTAATGCGTCGCCTTCCTGAAGAATTTCGATTGAAATTTGATCCGGTGAGCGAACAAAAGCCATACGTCCGTCCCGTGGTGGTCGCAGAATTTTGACGCCTTTGGACTGGAGTCGTTCGCAATATTTATAAATATTTTCAACACTGAACGCTAAATGTCCAAAATTGCGTCCGCCACTGTATGGCTCATTTTCATCCCAGTTGTAGGTCAGTTCGACTGCCGGTTCGTTTTCGCCAGTCGCCAGGAAAACCAAAGTGAACTTCCCCTCCGGATAATCGAGTCTGCGAATCTCAATTAATCCTAACGTCTCAACAAAAAACGCCAACGCCTTATCCAGATCTGAAACCCGGATCATTGTGTGCAAAAATTTCATGGATTTTCCTCTTTAGGGATCGTTCATAAATAACTTCACATAATCTATTTGCATAAGCCCCCAAAACACTGGACATTTTGCGAACAGAAAGTGACAGCAACGTGTTTCCTTTTCATTAATGGGAAACACTTGACTAATTTATGAACCGACCCACAGGGTTAAATTTCTTGCGTCGAATCAGCCTGAACCAGATAAATGCCGTACTCTTTCAAGACACCATTGATGATTTCCTCAGCAACAGTCGCATCAATACCTAAAATTTTCGCAAGAAATGCAGGCGGATAGATAGGATTCCCATAATCATCTAAGGGAAATTTTTCGGCAATTTCCGAGTATTTTGTCCGAAAGAGGCTAACAGCACCTACAGTCAAGGCAATATTTTGGACATCCTGTACAACCTCTGCTATAGGAACATTTCGTTCCTGGGAAATAATTTCTAATAATTTCTGAAGATCATTATTGTCCTTGATGACAATACTTGATCTCATTGCTGTACTGATTATGATGTCATAGAAAATTTTTGCGGAAATCTCTTTTGCTTCTACGGCAGTATACCATTCGTTAGGTATAGTGGCAGCGATTTCCATATATTCTGCTTCTTCCATCTAATTCCTTATTTTGAACTGTCTGAATTCCTTAGAGTCGGCTCAAAAATTAGTCAAGTGTTTCCCATTAATGAAAAGGAAACACGTTGCTGTCACATTCTATGTGCAAAATGTCCAGTTATTTTAGGACTTTTGTAGATAGATTATGTGAAGTTATTTTTGAACGATCCCTTAATGAGACATAAATTGCGATCTAAAATGTATTTGACCAAGACCCTGTTTGCAGATAGCCTTTTTTTAGGTACGATATTTGTAAGTATAAACAGGAAGAACAGAATCGTAAATCTATTTTGTCTGCTCCCTGCCAGTTTTAGGAGCGAAGAATTGTAATGACCGTTTTTCCATATATACCCTTTTTAGTCCGGTTTATAGGGTTGTGGAAATAAAATCTTTCCTGATAATGAGAGCAAAACTAGAAAAACCTTTCCTCGGCCAGGTGCTATTTCTGATTTCGGTATTTGTTGCCAGCTTGTTGTTTACAGGATGTCAGGACACTGATGCGTCACATGCAGCGGCAGATCTTGAAACTTGTAAACTACGCCTGGATGAACAGAAATGGACTAAGGCCATTGCTGCGTGTGAGGGACTGGAGGGTGATGAGGGGAAGCATCTTACTGCCATTGCTTATATGGGACGATCCGGCTTGACAATGGTAACAATGCTGACGGGGTTATCAGATTCGTCGAATACGCCTACAACTTTGATCTTCGAAAAAATTCCAGATACCGCGGCAAAGGTCTCAGATTTTAAAACTGCGCTCAATAAAATTATGGGCGAGATTGAAGTGAAGACTCAGAGCATGTATCTGGAAGCGGTTCTTCTTTCCAGCCTGTTGATATTTAAAGAATTAAAAACCTTGCTGGGTCTTACACTGGTCAATGGCGAAATAGGAACCTGTGCCGGAGATCCGGCAAATATAGATAATTGTAGCTTTGCGCCAACCTTAACAGAGGTATATAACACTACGTACGCCAAGAATGTTCCGGGAAATGTTGTCTTTAGCGGTTTGGGAGCAACGTTTTACCAGGGTATTTGCGGAGATCTGACCTCAGATGTTTCTGTAGCGGATTCAACCCAGGACACGACCACAGTCGTAGAACTGAGCCTGGAAGACGATCCTGAGTATGGCACTGTCAATGTTGATGTAACTTATGATGTGACGGTCGACAGTGCCCAAATAGGTGCGGGCAGTCCCCTTTATTACAATAAAATTGCCAGTGAAGCTTATGCAGTTTCCGGGACAGTAGATCTCTCATCCCTGAATTTTTATGGTAGAATGGATACTGGTACCAATTTTTCAAAAATAATATCTCCTTTACCGGCTATCGCATTTTGTAATGATGGCGCCATTGCGCTGCCGGAAGCTTCTGATGACACGTTGAATGACTGTGAAATCTTAAGCTTTCTGGAAAACCCCGGATTCTGATGCCAAATGAGTAAAAAGGTTCTGACATTGTGGATATCTTTATTGCTGACAGTTGGGGTTCCCGTAGCAGTGAATGCGATCGAATATCGACGCATCGGTCAGGACTACCGATCGCTTGCCATGGGGAACACCGGTATCGCCAGTGCCAATAACAGCGCAGCACTGTTTTACAACCCTGCTGCCATGGCGAATATTTTTACCTGGTGGGTGGATCTTCCTTTTCTACAAGTCAGCTATTCAGATGATGCGGCTGCGTTGTACGACATGGCTCAGAATGGATCCTTCAATCTGGAGACCCAGGAAGACCAGATTAATTTCATGAACGATTTTATCGGTCAAAATCCTTTTATTAAATTGGATACTGGCGCCAATCTCTTTATTAACCTGGACAAAAAAGGATTGACTGTCGCAGCGAATTATACTTACGAAGCTGTTTTGGACATTGAGGTCCGAAACCCGAGTCTTCCGGAGATAAATTCCTTTATCAGGCTGGATCATATCAGGCAGACCGGCGTTTCAATTCCACTGGGTCTTGGAAAGCTGGTCCTGGGGGTCAGCTACAAAGTGATTGAAAGACAGGAACTGGATTTTACCTATGATCTGAACAATGCCTTGGCAAATGATGATTTTCCAACTCTTGATGAGAACGGTGTCAAAGGATCTGGATCCGGATACGATGTTGGATTTCTTTATCGAACAGCGACTACATCCCGCATTATGATCGGGGGTGTCTGGCGTAAGAAAATTTCCCTGAAGGATGCGACAGATATTCCGGAAGAGTACGCCCTGGGATTGTCTACACTCCACTCATATGGTATTTTCAGACTGGTGACAGCCATGGATTGGCGGGATATTACCAATCAACAAGGGTCTGCAGGAGACAAAAGCATAAATCGACGGTTACATTTCGGACTGGAACTGGGCATTCTGCCGCTTTCCAAAAACACAAGCTGGATAACACTGAGATCCGGATACAACCAGGGGTATTTTGCAACACAGCCGATTGAGTCATATAATCTCGGACTGAGCGGTGTTGAGATTGCGTTGGGTCACAGCCTGATCCTGGGATACACAAAATATATCGAAGAGACAGGTGAATACGCCGGGCAGAAACCCAGCCCCCGGACAGTGATTTATCTTTCCTTAGGGTTCTAGGTGCCTTGATTCGAACATCCCTGAATTGTGGGGTTTAACTGTAGATTTGATGTAACTGTTCAGCATGGCTCCGTCGAAGGGATCATGATTTAAAACACGCATGAATCCATCCTTGGAGCTGCGCGAAAACGTCCTGTTTTCGAGCATTTTGAATCATAATCCTCTCGACTCCGGAAAAGTGGTGAATAGTTATGGTTTGATTTTGAAATGGTGTTTTCAACCAAAAAAGTATTTTTCCAGACGGGTGATGGCTGTATCGAGATGCTCCATGGAATTGGCGTAGCTGATCCTGATAAAACCTTCTCCACCGGGACCGAAATCGATGCCCGGAGTCATGGCAACACCAGCTTTTTCAAGAATATCCATGGACAGTGACAAAGAGTCGATTCCTTTTTTAGGATATCGCAGGAAGACATAAAAAGCCCCTTTTGGATCATATCCAGGATCGAGGCCACACTCCCCAAGTCGCTTTAAAACAAACTTTCGTCTTTCATTAAATGCCTTTGCCATTTTTGCACATTCGCCCTCAGCTTCTGCTATGGCCACAGCACCTGCTTTCTGCACAAATTCGGCAGCTGAAATCATCATGTTCTGGTGGACTTTGGCTGCAACACTGACCCAGGCAGGATTGATAATCATATAACCGAGTCTCCATCCGGTCATCGCATAGTACTTTGAGAGACCATTAAGCACAATGCAATTGTCTGTATAGTTGAGGATGGAATTAATCTCGCCTTCATAGGTCAGATCGGCGTATATTTCGTCAGAAATAATGGGAATTCCCAGACTAGCCAACTCCTTCAGACAAGATTTGGACAGGACTGTTCCGGTCGGATTCATGGGGGAATTGATCAAAATAGCGCGGGTTTTTGGTGTAATCGCCTTTTTGACCGCATTAACATCCAATTCGAAATTGTCTTCCAGATGAATATCGACCCGAATCGGATTGACACCGGCGATAATGGATAAATTGTTATAGCAGGCATAACAGATATTGGTCATGATGATGTCGTCCCCCGGAGGCACGAGGAGGCGAATTGCCATATAGAGCAGAATGGAACTGCCGCTGGATGTCAGAATTTGGTCAGCGGAGATATTCAAATTGTATTGACGGCGGTATTTATCCACCACGGCTTCACGAAATGATGAAATCCCCTGAGTATGAGTATAGCGCGTCTGAGATTCATTAATGGCCTGAATGGCAGCTTCTGAAATAATGCCGGGGGTTGGAAAGTCCGGTTCTCCAAACTCCAGGTGAATGATATTTTTACCTTTATTTTCAAGTTCTTCTGCCTTGGCAAAAACTTCCATGGCCAGAAATGAACTGACGTCTGCCAAATGTGAAACGGGATTGTCTGTCATGTTTTAATCCGTTTAGATGTCTTTTATTGCCTTAATATTTTTATCAATTTTTTCTATTTTGGTTTCGATTTCCGAAAGCTCAACTCGATTTTTATCGATTACATTGGTGGGAGCTTTACTCAAAAACTCTTTATTGTTCAGTTTTTTCTGAATTTGTGCTTGCTTGGATTGGAGCTTGGTTTTCTCTTTTTCAAGGCGATTTGTCTCTTGAGCGACATCGATGCTTTCGGACATATCGACAAAAACTTCAAAACCGCTGCCAACACCACCAGCCAAGCCTTCTTTTTTAATAATATACTCTTTCAATTCAATTTTTTGAATACCTGCCAGCGCCTGTACAATATCCTGGTATACCAGAATGTTTTTGTTCAGAGCCTTGTGGTTGCTGACACAGATAATATCGATTTTCCGGTTTGGTTTGATATTGTTTTCACCCCGAATATTGCGAACCACGTTGATTAATTCGATAAGCTGCTCAGCCTCAGCGGCTTTTTCAATGTCGGATTCTGAGGCTTCCGGAAATGAAGAGAGCATAATGGTCTCTCCAGTTCCCGGAAGAGTTTGCCAGAGTTCCTCGGTGACGAATGGCATGATAGGGTGTAAAAGACGCAGGCTCTGCTCCAAAACGTGAAAAAGAACTGAAAGTGCAGCTGCCTGCGAGGCATCCCCCAGTTTTCCAAAAAGCATGGGTTTGATGATTTCCAAATACCAGTCACAGAATTCATGCCAGACAAAAGCATAAGCAGATTTGGCGGCTTCATTAAATCGGTAATCTGTCAGGTATCGGTTCATGTCAACCACTGCCCGTTTAAGGCGGTTTAAAATCCAGCGGTCAAAGATGCCGGGTTCAATACTCTCTGGAGGTAGCGGTTCTCCCAGTCGTTCAATATGGCTCAGGGTGAAACGGGTGGCATTCCATATTTTGTTGATAAAATTGCGGTTACCCTCAATAATTTTTTCAGGGAGCTTGATGTCGCGACCCATCACAGTCAGGCTGGTGAGGGTGAATCGCATTGCATCCGCACCAAATTTTTCAACAATATCCAGCGGATCGATGACATTCCCGCGTGTCTTGGACATTTTTTCGCCATTCTCGTCTCGGACAAGACCATGGAGAAACACTTCCGGAAAAGGGACCTCGCCGGTGAGCTTTATCCCCATCATGATCATTCTGGCCACCCAAAAAAACAGGATATCGTATCCGGTGATCAGTGTGGAGTTAGGATAAAAGTCCTCCATATCCAGGGTTTTTTCCGGCCACCCCATGGTTGAGAAAGGGAATAAGCCGGAACTGAACCAGGTGTCCAGTACATCGGTTTCCTGGGTCAGGTTTTTTGACTGACATTTAGTGCAAGTGGTTACATCTTGTTCTTCCGAGACGATAATATGGCCACAATCGTCACAATACCAAGCAGGAATCCTATGTCCCCACCAGAGCTGCCGAGACAGACACCAGTCTTGAATATTGTTCAACCATTCATAGAAAACTTTCGCCTGACTTTCAGGAACAAAGCGAAGTCTGCCGTCCTCAACTGCCTGAATCGAAGCGCGTGCCATATCACCCATGTTGCAGAACCACTGTGTTGATAAGCGGGGTTCGACAACAGTTTTGCAGCGCTGACATTGTCCGACAGAATGGCTGTGCTTGTCGGCTTTCCGGAAAAATCCCTCCTTTTTCAATAGTTCAACGACCTGTTTTCTGGCTTCAAATCGATCCAGACCTTGCAATGGCGGATAAACATCATTGATCTCAGCGGTTTCAGTAAAGATATTGACCGATGGCAGCTTATGTCGTTGCCCCATCTGAAAATCGTTGGGGTCATGAGCCGGAGTGACTTTGACAGCACCGGTCCCAAATTCTGTTTCAACAAATTCATCAGCGATGACAGGAATAATGCGATTCACCAATGGTAAGCGGACGTTCTGGCCGATATACTGATTGAATCTTGAATCATTGGGGTTGACTGCCACTGCCGTATCGCCCAGCATGGTCTCCGGACGTGTCGTTGCGACGACAATTTCTCCATCTCCGTTTTCCAGCGGATATGCAATGTAGGTCAGGTAACCCTCTTTATCTTCGTGGTCCACTTCAAGATCTGACAGTGCCGTCTTATCATGGGGACACCAGTTAATTATATACTCTCCCCGATAAATGAGTCCTTCATTATACAAATCAACAAAACTTTTTTTGACGGCTTTGGAAAGACCATCATCCAGTGTAAATCTCTCCCTGTCCCAGTCACATGATGCCCCCAACCGTCGAAGCTGTTTGAAAATAGTACTGCCGGACTGCTCCTTCCATTTCCAGATTTCTTCGACAAACTTTTCCTGTCCGAGTTCCTCTCTTTCAATGCCCTTTTTTCTGAGTTCCCTTTCCACAACCATTTGCGTTGCAATGCCGGCATGGTCAGTCCCTGGCAACCAGAGTGTTTTAAAACCCTGCATGCGTTTCCAGCGGATCAGGACATCCTGCAGTGTGTTTACCAGTGCATGACCGATATGCAATGATCCTGTAACGTTTGGTGGGGGAATGACAATAGTGTAAGATTGATCTGCTTTTTGAGTGTCCGGTGAAAAACGTTTTTCAGATTCCCAACGTTCATACCATTTCTTTTCGATTTCCTGGGGCAGGTAATTATTCATGATAATATAGCTTTAAGTCGTGTTTTTAGAATTGTTGAGATCTCAGAAAAATAAACCGCTGATGGTCAGCTTTATACCGCGTGACTGAGTGTTTTTTTCCAGGACGTTTCGAGATCGGAAACGCTTTCACAAATGACCGTCTCATCACCAAAGGCGATCTTGATTGTCGGATCCAGGGTCACTATTCCGATCAGATAACAGGCGGTGTCCTGCATCAGATTTTCAAAGTTCTGCTGGTTATCCGGATGAATGGTCAAGACAAAGCGGCTCTGGCTTTCACTGAATAAAAACCGGTCTTTTTTCAAGCTGTGATTGATATTGGCCGGGGCAAGATCCAGATCTAAACCGAGCTTTCCACCAATCGCTTTTTCAACCGCGGCGGCAGCGAATCCAGCATCTGAACAGTCATGGTTACTGCAGATCAGTCCCTGTTTTGTTGCCGTGGAAATTTTCTCATACCGATTTTTAGCTGTCTTCAGATCGACTCGAGGACCTAGGCCTCCTTTGATATTCAGTTCCTGATAATATTCAGATCCGCCACATTCATCGAAGGTCTCGCCAACAAGATATACCAGATCACCTGCTGCTTTAAGATCTGAAGTGAGGCACTTGCGCACATCTGCAATTTTGCCAATGGTAGAAAAAAGAAGTGTGGGTAGAATCGATATTTTTTGTCCGTCCAGGTTGGCATCATTTTTCATGCTGTCTTTACCGGAAATACAAGGAACGCCGAATCCCAGACAGTAATCATACAGCGCCTTACAGGCTCTGACCAGTTGCGCCAGTTTATAGGTGCCGTCCGGGGTATGTGCGGATTGTACAGGGTCTGGCCAGCAGAAGTTATCCAGGCCGGCCATTTGTTCCAGGCTGCCACCAATTGCGATAATATTTCGTATGGCTTCATCGATGGCGCAGGCTACCATCTGGTACGTATCCAGATTCGAATATTTGGGACAGATGCCATTGGCAATGGCGATTCCCTCCATGGAATTTAAAACGGGTCTGATGACGCCAGCGTCTGCAGGACCGTCGTTTTCCACACCGACAAGGGGTTTAATCACGCTGCCGCCCTGTACTTCATGATCATATTGACGAATGACCGACTCCTTGGAGCAGACATTAGGTCGTGAAAGAAGTGTGTGCAGTATTTTAGCGTAGTCCTGCGGCTCCGGATGTTGAATGATTTCCTGCAGGGGGGGTGTCCATTCCGCTGTCAGATTCATGGCTGGTAGACCGTTGTGCATGAAGGCCATTTCCAGGGATGCTACCAGTTCGTCATGATAAAAACATTCGAAAAAACCGGAATCGGTAAATTCACCTAAGACAGTGGACTCTACCTGCATTTCTTCAGACAGCTCAAGAAACCGCTCGATTTTATCTGGAGCGACCGACACGGTCATGCGTTCCTGGGCCTCTGAAATGAGGATCTCCCAAGGTTGTAACCCCTCATATTTCAAGGGTGCCCTGTCCAGATGCAAGCGACAGCCGCCACTGGATTCCGCCATCTCTCCAACAGAAGAGGACAATCCCCCCGCACCATTGTCGGTGATACATGTGTAAAGATTCTCTTTCTTAGCCTCCCAGAGAAAATCGAACATCCGCTTCTGGGTGATGGCATCGCCAATTTGAACTGCGCTGACGGGAGAATTCTCATCAAGAGCCACTGAAGAGAATGTCGCACCGTGGATGCCATCCTTACCAATTCTTCCACCGTTCATCACAATGATATCGCCAGGCCGGGCTGTTTTATCTTCTGACGGTTTGCCATCATGTAGAGCCGGCATCACGCTGGCAGTGCCACAGAATACCAGCGGTTTGCCTACATAACACTCATCAAAGACGATAGCTCCGTTAACAGTGGGTATTCCACTTTGATTGCCCCCATGTTCGACGCCCAGTCGGACGCCTTCGTATATTCTCGAGGGATGCAGCAATCTGCTGGGCAACTGCTTACTATAATCCTGGGGACCAAAACAAAAAACATCTATGTTGGCAATTAATTCAGCTCCCATACCCACCCCAAATGAATCCCGATTGACGCCAACAATTCCTGTCAGAGCGCCGCCATAGGGATCTAATGCGGATGGTGAATTGTGAGTTTCTACCTTACACGCAACGCTGTAGTCGTCATTAAATTTAATAATACCTGCGTTGTCTTTGAAAACCGATAGACACCAGTCATCCTCGCCCAATTTCTGCTTGATTTCATGTGTGGCGCGTTGGATATAGGACTTGTAAAGTGAATGGATCTCCTCCCTGTTTCCAAGTTCATCTGTGTATTGGATATTGGAGCTGAAGATTTTATGTTTACAATGTTCTGACCAAGTCTGGGCCAGGGTTTCCAGCTCGATATCGGTTGGTTGCTCAGGTAAACCTGATTTCTTCCTTTGATCCCGGACGGCATCCTGCTTAAACCAGTTGTGGATGATAGTCGCTTCCTCCGCTGAAAGTGCAAGAATACGCTCATCGCTGAGTGCCAGGATTTTATCGATACTGGAACAATCAAGGGTTTCAACTGAGATTTTCTCATCACCCCGGGGCATCGGCACCTGTTTCAATGTCTCTTTATCAGCAGTCCAATTCGAACTTGCAACAACAGTCTTTCGCTGGATCAGCTTGTTCATCAGTAAATGATCTACTGCACTGTTAATTTCCGCTTCATTGAAATCGCCCTGGATATAGTACCCTATAGATGAAGCGACTATCTCTTTTCCGGAGAATTTTTCCGGGAGTCGCAATTCCAGATTTTCTCTGGCCACTTTTCCGGCATTATCAGTCACACCGGCTCTAAAGCCGATCTCCACATACCAGTCAAAAGATTGCTGATCTCCAGTAAATCCATCCACAACATATTCGTGCAAGACTGGGTCAACAAACAGATCTTTTGCGAGGGCATCCATCTGCTCCGTGGAGGTAATCTGGTCGCATTGGATCATATACACTTGAAGCGTTCGAATGTTATGAATCTGAGGCCATTCTGCCTTCTTAAACAGCTGAATCGCCTTAATTCCTTCCGGATCTTCCAGCTGTTGCTTCAATTTAACCTCCAGCCGATGTAACATGGATTTGCCTGTGTGTATGGGATTAATCTACCGAGGTTCGGGAAATTGTTCGAAAAATGAATCGCTTTAATCGACCAATAACTTTTTCATTTGTCTAGTTTAGCAACCCCAATACTCTGGGGCAACCTTCTCGGTAACCAGTTTTGCAGTTCACGAAGTGTGGTGCTTTTATTTTTAGCCAAATAAACCAAAAAAAGGAGGATAATCAATGGACTACCCTCCTTTTAACGATCTTTTCTTCTGTAACAACTTGTTTCAATATACGATCCCCGGATAAGAATCCAGGAATCGGTCATCTTCGGATCAATTAACCCTAGTTATTCGCTTTGAAAAAAGGCAGAGCGCCACCAGATTTCAGAACAGGAATGACATCCATATCGTAAGCTGCTTCCAATGGAATCTTTGCGCCGTCGACGACCAGATTCAGATCGCCGCTCAGGTCAGTCGCATCAAAAGAAACCTTGTCTGCGAGCTTGATTTTATCATAATCAGCAGGATTTTTGAATGTCATCGGCACAATACCAAAGTTGACAAGGTTAGCTACATGGATTCGGGCAAAAGTCTTAACAATAACCGCGCGGATTCCCAACCATCTCGGGCAAAGCGCAGCATGTTCACGGGAGCTACCCTGACCGTAGTTCTCACCACCGATAATAAAACCGAAACCACCAGCATCACGATGAGCAACTGCACGATCAGCAAAGGTGCCGTCAACCTGCCTGAAAGTCGCCTGCATTGCGTACTCTTTAACGTTGGAACGCAGGGGCAGGAAGGTACCAGCTGGCTGAATATCGTCAGTACTAATGTTGTCTTGCAGATAAAGGAGTACTTCACCTTCCAGTTTATCTGGGAGAGGTTGAAAATCAGGCAGTGCCATGATGTTCGGTCCGCGTACGATACCTTCATTAGTATCTGCATCTTCAGGTTTGATGAAAGAGCCGGTGTCGATGACGGGTGGAACTGAGTTGATTTGAATCTCTTTGTCTTCCGGTACGGTAATCTCACCAGTCAGTGCAGAGGCAGCTGCGACGAGCGGGCTGATCAGGTGTGCTTGCGCATCGTCTGTTCCAGAACGCTTCGGGAAGTTTCTGTTAAAGGTTCTCAGTGTAATTCCACCACTTGGGGGTGAACCACCTTGACCGATACAGGCGCCACAACCGTTTTCCTGGATCCGGACGCCAGCCGCGTACATAATCTTAAGATATCCGGCGTCTGCCAACTGCATGGCAACTGATCTGGAACCAGGATAGAGCATGGTGTCAACTTTCACCCGCTTGCCTTTGATGGCTTCTGCAAAGGTTGCAATTCCTTCAAATGAGCTGTTGGTACAGCTACCAACACAGACCTGATGAATCTTCGTGCCTGCATGAGCTTTAACTGTCTCAACATTACCCGGGGAAGGATAGATAGCGATCAGCGGCTCAAGGTCGGACAGGTTGATGTCTATGACTCTTTCATAGGAAGCGCCGTCGTCAGCAGACAGTTCAGTGTAGTCGCCACCGCGTTGGCGTCCTTCCAAAAAGATCTTGGTTTGCTCATCACTCGGGAAGATGGAAGTGGTTGCACCCATCTCAGCACCCATATTGGTGATGGTTGCTCTTTCACCTAAAGTCAGAGTGGCTACGCCAGGACCGGCATATTCAAAGATAATTCCTTTTCCACCTTTAACAGAAACGATTTCCAGCATCTTCAGGATCACATCCATAGCCTGGCAGTTCTTAGCGAGCTGACCGGTCAGGTTTACCTTGACAACTTTCGGCATCGGCATGGTGTACATTCCGGTTGCCATGGCCAGAGCCACATCATATCCACCTGCACCCATGAAGATAGCACCCGCACCACCCGCGTTTACCGTATGGCTGTCAGCACCAATCCCAGTCATACCTGGCTTGACGAAGTTTTCCATGTTGGTGAAGTGACAGATACCGGTTCCCGGCGGTGAGAAAATGATGCCCAGCTTGGCAGCAACCGTTCTCAGGTATTGATGGTCATCCGGGTTTCTGAAACCGGATTGCAGCATACTGTGGTCAACAAAGTTAACAGACAAAGGCTTAACACGATCAATGCCCATCGCTTCGAGTTGAAGCATTGTCATTGTGCCGGTGGCATCCTGTGTAAAAGCCTCATCAATCTTGATTTTAATCAGTTCACCGGCTGCCGGCAGTTCAGCTGGTTCTACCAGGTGGTCCTTGAGAATCTTCTCAGTTAAACTTAAAGCGCTCATATTTCCTCTTTTCGTTTATAGGTTTTTAAATGCCCAAGTCGAAGCATTATTAACATTAGCGATTTTTCCTCGGTATTTCATGCAGGAGAAATGCTGGAAGCTGCTTGCAACCCATTGGGGTTGTACATCAGTCAGTGTCAATGTTTTAGAGCTGACACTCAGGCTCTTTCATTCAATTTCCGGGAACGTCTATCTTTGCTCCCGGTTTTTAAAGTATTATTCCACAGAAAATCAATTACATATCGGCAACAGCGGCGTTCAATTCAGTAACGGCGTCAACTGAGATCTGTAAGCTGGCTCTCTCTTTTTCAGTCAAGGGAACTTCAATCACCTCTTCTACACCACCAGCGCCGATTTTAACGGGGACACCCACGTAAAGTGTATCGTTGATACCATATTCCCCATTAGCAACCTGAGCAGCACAAGGAATAACATTCTTTCTGTCAAACAGGTACGCTTCAGCCATGGCGATGGCTGATGCGGCTGGCGTGTAAAAAGCAGAACCTGTCTTGAGAAGTCCAACAATCTCACCACCACCTTTACGGGTGCGATCAACAATCTCTTCCAGACGTTCGGCTGTGATTTTTCCTTGTTCAACCAATCTATCCAGAGAAACACCGGCGATATTACTCATACCCGTTAACGGTACCATACTATCACCATGCCCACCAAGAACGTACGCATTTACCTGGTTGACAGAAACGCCAAATTCCCAGGCCAGAAAAGTTTCAAAGCGTGCGGAGTCAAGAACGCCGGCCATTCCAACAACCTTATTTCCGGGGAGTCCTGCAGTTTTTTGGAGCACACCCACCATCACATCGAGGGGGTTAGTGATACAGATAACAAACGCATTGGGGCAATTAGCCTTGATCCCTTCACCGACTTGCCTGGTGATTTTTGTATTGATTCCCAACAGATCATCACGACTCATTCCTGGTTTTCTTGGAACACCGGCAGTGTTGATAACCACATCTGCATCCTTTAGATCCTTATAATCGTTGGTTCCGATAATAGAGCCATCAAACCCCTCAACAGGGCCGCTTTGAGCAAGGTCCAGCGCTTTTCCCTGGGGCAGGCCCTCAATAATATCAAACATGACGACATCGCCCAATCCTTTCAGCAATGCTAAATGTGCCAACGTTCCACCTATATTTCCAGCACCAATAAGTGCTATTTTCTTCCTGGCCATTGTTTCTCCTGATTATACTTTAAACTCAGTGGTTTAAAAATCCTGGTAACCTTCCCCAGGTGACATTTTTCAATTGCGCAAACTATATTCAAACTATCTTTTCTTTTTTAAACGGGTTGAGTCAAGGTATTTGTTGAATTTGCTTTGATTCTGATTGAGTTAAATCAAGGTGTTAGTTATACCGAAAAACAAATCGTACTTGACCGGGTGTATCCGGCATTTTTATTTAACGGTTACCGGCCTTGCTCTTATTCCCATTCAATGGTTCCCGGAGGTTTTGAGGTAATATCGTAGACAACACGATTGATTTTTTTTACCTCATTGATGATGCGGTTGGAAATCCTTCCCAGCAGTTCATATGGTAGAGGAACCCAGTCAGCTGTCATGGCGTCTGTTGAGTTGACACAGCGAATCGCAATGGTCCAGTCGTAGGTCCTTGCATCACCCATGACACCGACTGATTTTATTGGCAGTAATACTGCAAAGGATTGCCAGACTTTTCGATACCAACCGGCAGCCTTGATCTCCTGCATAACAATATAATCAGCTTCCTGCAGCACTGCAATCTTTTCGCGGCTGATTTCTCCCAGAATCCGGATTCCAAGACCGGGGCCGGGAAACGGATGTCGATGGATCAGTTCTTCATCTACTCCAAGCGCTTTCCCCAGTTCACGTACTTCGTCTTTGAACAGTTCACGCAGGGGTTCCACCAGTGACATTTTCATATTTTCGGGCAGGCCTCCCACATTGTGGTGGCTTTTAATGACTGCGGAAGGTCCCTTGAAGGATTCAGATTCTATCACGTCAGGATAGAGCGTTCCCTGGGCTAAGAATTTAATATCTTTTAGTTTTGCCGCTTCCTGTTCGAAAATCTGGATAAATTCGTTTCCGATGATCTTCCGTTTCAGCTCTGGATCACTGATATCCTTTAGTTTTGTGAGAAATGTATCTGTTGCATCAACGTGGACCAGATTTATTTTGTAATGCCTGGAGAAAAGTTCGACTACCCGTTCCGCTTCACCTTTTCTGAGAAGTCCGTTGTTGACAAAAACGCAGGTCAGCCGGTCACCAATTGCTTTATGCAGCATTACCGCCACAACTGATGAATCCACCCCACCACTCAATCCGCAGATCACCTTTTCTTCACCCACCTGTGCTTTTATTTCATTTGTTTTGGTCTCTAGAAATGCCGCCATATCCCAGTTCGCTTCACATTTGCAAATGTTGAAAGTGAAGTTTTTCAGGATTTGGATGCCGTAATCGGTATGGGTTACTTCTGGATGGAATTGGATCCCGTAAATCTTTTTTTCCGGATCGGCGATGGCAGCAAAAGGAGAATTGGTACTGGTCGCCAAAACTTGAAATCCTGCAGGGGCTTCTGTAACCAGGTCCCCATGACTCATCCAGACGGTCAACGGTTCTTGATCGGGTATATCCGCAAAAAACGGGCTGTTCTTCTCAAATTGAATCTCGGTTCGACCATATTCAGAATGCTCAGAACTTTGAACTTTACCACCCAGCAGGGATGCGATTAACTGCTGCCCGTAGCAGATTCCCAGGATAGGGATTCCCCAGCTGAACACAGCTTTATCAACAGTAGGTGACAACTCACCCAGAACTGAACTGGGTCCCCCTGAAAGAATGATTCCTTCCGGTTTGAAAGATTGAATGGCTGCAAGATCAATCGTACAGGGTTGAATTTCGCAATAGACACTTTGCTCCCGTATTCGCCTGGCAATCAGCTGAGTGTACTGGGAACCGAAATCAAGGATCAAGATCATGGAATATTTCTGATGAGGCGGTGTGAAACCAGCATTTACTTCTATATGAAAAATAAAGAATAATGATTCATCTTCACTTATAAAAAGCAAAAAGTCGATGGTTATTCAACCTGTGAAGTTCAATATGAAGCAGATCAAGCTATTATACTGGCTGGTTGGTGCCGCCGGAAATTTATATCCGGCAGAAAGGGATTTTCAGGAGAAAAGGATATTTTCGGTGGCTTCGATGGCAATGTGGATGATCTTGATGTGGATTTCCTGGATTCTATCACTGGTTTGGGCGGGTACAACTATGGGCAGATCGACCATATCCCTGATTTTCCCGCCATCTTTGCCCAGCAGTGCGACAGTAAACATATTTTTCTTGCTTGCGGTCTCTACAGCTTTGATAATATTAGGAGAGTTTCCTGATGTTGAAATGCCGAGCAGCAGGTCTCCGTCTTGACCGACGCCTTCAATGTAGCGAGAAAAAATGTGATCGAATCCATAATCATTTCCGGTGCATGTGATGTGAGATGAATCGGAGATGGCTATGGCCGGCAGGGCGATCCTGTCGTTTCGAAATCGGCCGGTCAGTTCCTCAGCAAAATGCATGGCATCGCACATACTGCCGCCGTTACCACAACTGATCACTTTTTTCCCATTTTTGATAGTCTCAGCGATTTTTTCAGAAAGAAGATGCACCTTCCCAAGGTTTTTATCTTCTGCTAAAAATCGTGTCAGGACTTGTTGTGTTTCAGCGAATGAACTCTTTATCAGTGATATCATGTCTGTATTCCTCTTTATTAAACTCAGCGAAAGGGAACTAGGATTTTTCCATTTTTTTCCCAGGTAGAAGCATGAATACAGCACCCAGGGCTACCAGGAAACCACCTGTGCCATAGAGCAGATATGCTATAAAGCTGAAGGGGCCGTTCAACAGGAATAGGAGTAAAATACCAACTGCTAGACTGATGATACCTTCTTTGTAGCTTTTGCGTATCAGCCATCGATAAAGACCAAATCCGCACAGTGCGAACGGTCCCAGCCACAACATAAACTTCGAGAAAAAGAGGGTGACGCCACCAGTAACGATCAGTTCAGCTCCGCGGATACGAAGACTTTTGGGCTTTTCCAGTTCTTTCATTCCGGTTTTCTCCTTTGGATGATTACGGTTTTTGCACACCGATGGCTTTACGAACTTTTTCAAGCAGCGGCTTTGCGATGGATCTGGCTTTTTCTGCGCCTTCGGCCAGAATAATATCGATCTGATTTTTGTCTGTCATCAGCTCGTCGTATCGTGCACGTCCTGCTGACAGAAAAGTGTCAACCAGATGGAAAAGTTCTCCTTTTAGCTCACCATATCCAAGTCCTCCAGTGAGATATCGAGCACGAGTTTTTGCGATGGCTTCTGCAGTCGCAAATTGACAATAGATGGCAAAAAGGTTGCAGTTGTCCGGGTCCTTGGGGTCGTTCACATCTTTTGAATCTGTCACGATTTGATTGATACGTTTCTTCAGCTTTTTTGAAGTGGTATAAAGGGGAATTTCGTTCTTGTAGCTTTTGCTCATTTTGCGCCCATCAATACCAGGAACCGTTTTGACTTCCTCTTGGATCAGTGGTTCGGGCAGGGTCAGTATTTTTCCAAATGTCTGATTAAAGGTTTGGGCAATGTCACGTGTGATTTCGAGATGTTGTTTCTGATCCTGACCCACCGGGACGACATGGCAGCTGAACAGCAGAATATCGGCTGCCATCAGGATAGGATAATAGAACAGACCGCAGTCAATTCCATGATCCAGATCGTGGCCGGCTTCTGTGTTGACATCGGTTGCTGCTTTATAGGCATGCGCTCTATTCAACAGACCCTTGGGCGCCATGCAAGACAAAATCCATGTTAATTCAAACACTTCTGGGATATCAGACTGCCGATAAAATGTTACTTTATCTGGATCTAGACCTGCTGCAAGCCAGGTTGCGGCCAGGCTGTATATCTGCTCTCGGAGCAGCACCTTATCCCTGACGGATGTTAAGGCATGGTAATCAGCGATAAAATATAGTGCGTCATGGGTTTTCGCCAACTCCAAAGCGGGTTGGATAGCACCGAGAAAGTTTCCGATATGGGGTGCACCTGTAGGTTTTATTCCGGTTAAAGCAATCTTTTTCATGTGACTCTCTGTTAGTATCGACTGTCTAAGGGTCGGCTCAAAAATTACTTGGTATTCTGTCGGCAAAATGTCCAGTCTTTATAGGACTTTTGCAAATAGATTATGTGAAGTTATTTTTGAACGATCCCTAAGGTGATTTATATTTGGCTTGACTTCATTCACATCTAACACTTTTACTATGACAAGTAAATGACAGGCCACCGACTTTGACCGCTGTATCGAATTCAGTATTGATAACAACCCTGAATTATCGTATGCTTCATGACATATGCTCCCTCGGAAAGTCATTCGTGACACTCCTTAAAACACCAGACGACTTTAACGTTTAATTTTCACAATCAATACCCTCAAAAACAATGGAACCAGTGACCAGATTGCAGGGCACAGACGGTATTAGAGGCCGGATTTCCAATGAACAACCCCGAAATCATGGCATGAATGCGTTGACCTATTTTCATGAGACTGGGTTTTTAACCCCGGCTTTTTTTGAGCACTACACTTATGCTTATGCAAGCTTATTGCTGGAGGCAGGTAGTGTTAAAAAAGGAGAATCGATTGTCATCGGGTGGGATCCAAGAGATCAGGTGGGAGATTTTAACAAAGCAGCGATCTTAGGGATTTGTAAAGCCGGAATGCGGGCGATTATTGTGGGCGTGTTGCCCACACCGGCAGTTCCGCTGTATATGTTGTCCCAACACGCGGCGGGGTGTGTGGTCCTGACGGCATCTCATAACCCCTCAGATCAAAACGGGATTAAGCTTTTTCACGGATGGACGGCGTTGAAGTTTCTTCCTGAAGATGATGCGGCATTGACGTTGAAGATCATAGAGCAGCAGAACGTGGATCTGGATAACCTCCCTGTTTCAGAAGATTTTGAAGATCACATCGATGCGGCAAAATCATTTTTTATTCAATACCAGATAGACCCGCTGAACAGCTGGATTGATCAACAAACCTTCACAGATGTCGTGCTGGTAATCGATGCGTCAAAAGGTGCGGTTGCGACAGTTGTGAGCGAGATTTTCGGTCGATATCGTTTCCAGGAAGTAATTTATACAAATCTTGAAGGCGGCATCAATGAATACTGCGGCGTTGCCGATCTGGAAGGACAGGAGTTAATTTATGCCAGTGAAATCACTGAGCAGTCCGGGCGGTTTTTCCTCTATGAAACCCTGCAAACAATGATCGGTAAAGCACGTTCAATGGTGGATATTCAGGCTGGCAAAACACAAATGATAGGTCTTGTTTTCGACGGAGATGGTGATCGCTGTTTTCGTCTGGACTACCACGCAGATAAGGATGCACTGATTGTATCATCAGGAGATCAACTGGGAATTCACCTTGCAAGATATATTAAACAACGGGACGGCTCGAAAACGGAAAACAGTTGGTTTATCAACACTGTTGAAAGCGACCTGAAAACTGCCATTACTGCAGAGGAAGAGGGATACCAATCAGTGATTACCGGTGTCGGAGATAAATGGATATTAAAAAAAGCTGTGCTGGATATGATTCAGGCCCAGCTCGACACTGAACATCCAATGTCTGGTGCTTTAAAGACATTGTTACAGGCGGATGCATCTGGCGAGGAGTTATCGGGGTTGGAAATTTCATTTGCCTGGAAAGCCTATCTCCAACGCGGCAGAGCGGAAGATAGACAACCCCAATACCGCTATCAGATTGGAATAGAAGAATCAGGGCACAGTATACTACCTGGTTTTATTAAAGACGGATCTGCAACTATCCGCTGTTTTGCCGGAAACGGTATAAAATCAGGGTTGAATTCTCTGCTGGCAATTCAACAGACAGTTTTAGAGCGCAATGGGAAAGACCGAATATCCTATCTTGAACATCCATTTTCAGCAGGGATTAAGACCACATTTTACACTTATTATGTTATTAAAAAACGATTATTGCCGGGTTCCGCGTTCAGACAGGATTTGGAGAGAGCAGTGCGGCAAGCGGTCGATACGTGTTTTTCGGCAGATTATCAATCAAATAGGATCCATTTTCCCGAAGAAGAATCGTTGATCTATTTTAAGATTTCAAAGAGCGGAAAGACAGCAGGGGCAGTTTTTATTCGAAATTCTGGAACGGAAGATAAGTCCGCTCTTTATTTGCGAGGTGAACTGGAAATTGCGCCTTTTCTGAAAACCATCGGACAAATCCTGCATTTATTTCTTCTTAAAGGGATGAAGAACCAGAAAAGTGATTTTGTTCGATTTGAAATTGATGCATTAAAGATGATCGCTGGTGGCCTATCAACTATACCTCTCAGGGAAAAGTACCCGTCGCTGCCATATGAGCGTATCTTGAAGGAAATTGAGTTCAAAGAGGGTTTGCTTGGAAGAGAAGAAAAGGATCTGATGTTGACCGAGAAAGGAAAATTGCTTAATGATTATTGGGAACAGCAAGATTAAAACAATCCTGAGGAGAAAAAATGAAGAGAGCATTTCTAACCGTTCTGCTGGTCACATTGTTGAGTTTTTCCACCTGCTACGCACAATCAGAAACCAAGGCCAGCGACAAAAAAGATCAGGCGAATCCGGTAGATGAATCAACTAATGTTACCTATGTCTCCCCCAAAAAGGTGATCTTGGTTCCTGGAAGTATACAGAAAATAAAAAAAGGCAAGGCTTCTCTAATGATAGAATATAAGGAACTTCACAAAACCAAGAAATTTCCAATCATTCGAATTCAGGGAATTCCATTCAAACTGAGAAAAAAGGGCGACAATCTTGTATTTACCTGGCAGCAGGCTGGTTATGAAGTTGTCTGGGTAAAAGGAGATAAAGAAGTGATCTTGATGTCATCTGAACCCTTCAAACGGAAATCCTTCTCTGTTAAAAACAAAGATGTAAAAAACAGCGTTATTTACAAAGGATTGGTGGTAGAAACCAAACGACGTGACGGAGTTATCTCAAAACTGGAAGTGGCTGATGTGGTTAAAGACGCAAGCGGGAATATGGAGAAGTTTTCGGTACGAACCTTTGCCAATAAAGACAACCCTGCAGAATTTCATAACGAAAACAATATTTTAGCCCCTGAGTTCCACAAGCAATATGAAAAGGGAATTAACGACGAAGTGCTCTATATTTTTACATCAAACAAGAAAGGTGAGATCTTCGTTTATTACCGGTAACGGTTGTCTGAATTCGTAACGTCAAACATACATTTGTACTGTATGCAGCAAGAAACATTTCCCGTCTCACTTCACTCATATGCGTTTCAGCTTAGAAAAAAATTGCTGAAGCGCGCATCGCTTCAAGATCTTCTCGACTGCCACGCACGCCATCAGGAATTTCTGGGTCGGGTGTCCCAGTTGATCGATTTCAACCGCCTTTCCCTCGCTGATCGATTTGCCTGGAAATTACTGAGGGAGATCAATATCTTAAGTCTGGACTTCTCTAACGAGGGAAAATTTCCGAATCGGAATGGGGAAAAACCAGCTAAACCAGCTCAGGGTATCTATTTGAATCTGGAAGATGTTGTGATGAATGTGCAGAAAATCTGGTTTTCCGAAATGAAAAAATTACCGAGTATTGTCTGGCTGAAAAGATTTTCTACCAGAAAATTGGCTCACTATTCCTTCAAGGCTGATGAGATTGCTTTTTCATTGATTTTCGATTCCATGGATGCCCCGGCTGAGATTGTGAGTTATTTGGCCTACCACGAATTGTTACATCGACAAATGGGAGCAAAACGAGTGAACGGTCGGCAATATGCCCATACCAGCGAGTTCAAAGCCCAGGAACACCTCTTTCCCAATTGGCGATCAATCGATCAACAGATCAATCAATACATTCTTAACATTGACTGACTTCCTAATATTGGTATCAAACCAGATAAGTATCAATACTCCTGTTATAAACCGCACGCTGGTATTCAAATAAGCATTATATTGGAAGAAAAACAAGGATTGAACTTTTTAGGCCTGAGCAATCGGGCGGAAAACTGCATGTATTTATGAGATGATATTAGCGATTGAAACATCCTGCGACGATTCTGCGGTCGCTCTGCTGAATTTAAATGGGGATGTCATTATCAGTCAGATATCCAGTCAGATCGAATTACATCAAAAGTATGGCGGGATTGTACCGGAAATAGCCAGCCGCAAGCATTTGACGACGCTGCCGCTTCTCCTGCGGTCTCTGATGGAAAGCCACGATTTGAACTTGAAAGATCTAAAAGCAATAGCGGTCACTTACGCCCCGGGATTGATCGGTTCATTGCTGGTAGGCGTCAGTTATGCAAAAACATTAGCCTGGATGCTGAATATTCCAGTGATTCCCATTGACCATCTGGAAGGACATCTTCTGGCTCCTTTTCTGGATAATAAGGAAATTCGCTTTCCTTATCTGGCTCTGATTGCTTCCGGTGGACATACACATCTGATTCAGGCCAGTGGATTGGGAGACTATAAACTGCTTGGCAGAACAATGGACGATGCAGCAGGTGAAGCGTATGATAAGGTAGCCAAAATGCTGGGGTTTCAGTATCCCGGAGGCCCACTGATTGAACAATTGACAGCCTGTTGTCCTGAACCGACAATCACTTTTCCGGTGCCGTTGAAAGGTAAAAAGACGTTGAACTTCAGTTTTTCTGGATTAAAAACGGCCGTGAGAAATGAAGCGATACGTCAGAAAGTCTACACTGAGGGCCAGCGATTGATCACTTTCGAAGAATACCTTGATATCCCGGATGCGGATCGGAAAAATCGAATTGCAAATATTGCTGCAAGTTTCCAGAAAATTATGACGGTCATTATGGCCGAACGCATGGCGGATGCCCTCAAAAAAACAGGGCTTAAACAGATGGCTTTAACCGGAGGTGTGGCAGCAAATACCGGTATCCGAGCAAGTCTGTCACGACTGGCAACCCGCAGAGGTGTTCAAGTTTTTTTCCCTGAGGTTGGAAACTGCACCGATAACGCCGCGATGATCGGCTATACAGCCGTTCAGTACATGAACGGCGGAATAACAAACTTCGAGCCTGTATTGAATCTTAACGCATCTTCTAAAAGTCCGATCGGACTAATGGATATACAGGTATGAATTGACAGGTCTGAATTACCTTTCAGGGGAATAAATATTGACATAAACCAAAATGAGCAAGATAATTTAACGAAATGTACACGGGATTAAAGATCTTATTTCATTCCTAGTTTAATTGAATGGTAATAGATAAAAAATTGAGAAATGGAAAATACAACTGAACGTTCAAAAAAATCGTTGGCCATCTGGGGAATACCAATAGCCATTCTAGTGATCCTGATTGTGGTCTTGATCTTCGAGTTGAACAGCGGCGAAGATGTGGTTGAAAAGCCAGTTCAGGAAGAAGAGGTCGTAGTGCAGGCCACTGACAGCAAAGCTGAAGGAGTGACGCTGGAAGTACAACCAATGCTGGAGTCTGAAAAGGAATCGGAAGAATCATATGTTACGGAAGCTGAGACAACAGCACCTGAGAAAGAAATTGAGGATGCCGATAACAAACCCAAGTTGGCAGCATATCTTGATGATGATGAAGCTGAAAAGTCCTATATCGTACAAGAGGGCGACAATCTTTGGAAAATCGCCAAGAAAAAAGATTTCCTGGGTGATCCCTGGAAGTGGAAAACAATTTTAATTCAGAATAAAAGCAAGATTAACTACACCATTTTCTCCGAAGAGACCGGACAATGGAAGGTGATGGTAGATGCCGGAAAACGGCTTGTTGTACGATCTGAAGATACTTCGAAATCAAAAACCAGCTTTGACAGAACCCGAAAAAAACGCTACGCAGTGCAGCTGCTGTCACTGAACACCGATCAACTGGATAAGGGAGTCGATATCGTTAAATTCCTGATCAAGGACGGCTACCACGCATATCTTTATCGCACGCGGGAAAAAATCAAAAGACCAAATCTTAAACAAGCCCAATTTTTCTATCGTATCCGTGTCGGCTTTTTTGAAACAGAAAGAGAGGCTTTGAGTGCCGGTGAAGACATTGTTGAACAGTATGACGAAAAGAATGTTTTTCCGCCTGATTTCTGGGCTGTTCTGCCCAGTTACAGCGAATTGAACGGCGAATTGATCGATTTTGGAATTCAGCGAAACAAACCCTGGATTATCCAGTTGACAGACAAAGCCAGTCGTAAGGAAGCTATTGACGATCTTAAAGCACTCGCCTCTTTCGTTGATTACTCTTATATTTCACAAAAGAGGGAAGAAGAAGGTGGTTTCCGCTACCGTACCCGTTTGGGTTTTTATGAGACAAAGGCGGATGCTGGTGCTGCGTTGGCGAAAATCCAGCAAAATAACCCTAATCAGTTTTATAATTCACAGATTTTGGAGATTAAACACCTAATGGAAGATGCCATTGGGCAGTCTACTGGTCAATCTTCTCTTAAGAAACTTCGCTAAGCAACCCACCTTAGCCGACATAGCTCATCAGGTAGAGCAGCACATTCGTAATGTGCAGGTGACCGGTTCGACTCCGGTTGTCGGCTCCAGTACTTCAGGAACTTTGCAGGCCCTTCTAAATCTGAGGGAATGAAGTCCAAGCAACAGTTCAAGCACATCATTTTAAAACAGATCGTACATCAAGCTTCGTGGTTGGGGATCTCGAGTTCTAACCTCGTTTTCCGCTCTATAAATTCAGTGCATGAAAAAAGAAGAAGTAAATGCTCCGGCAAGATCGGTCCTATTTTTTTACCTGAGAAAAATATGAAACCCAAATAACAAGGGGATAAAATAAGGTGTACAGCCCCTTACAAATCTAAACGTTGAGAAAGAGACATCGAATGTTAGTAGAACCCAGAGTTAAAGCCGACTGGAACAGGGTATGAAAAACTTGAATTGCCAAAATTAACAGTCGCAGATCCTGAACTACCGCTTGATCAAAATCCCCAACTTGGATACCATTCGCTGGTTAAATCATTGAAAGCAACGCCTTGCGATATTCCATTGATATAAAGTGTAATTTCGTGATCATCGATGTTGAGGGCAACACCAATAGACTGTCCCGCACTATAAAGCGACCCATAACTGCTGATACCGTTTTGGGGCTACTAATTTCCAGTATTTTGGGAATACTCTATTCCTTCTGCATTGCCATCACCATCTGGGTATGCTGATACGGGAGTTGAAATACGTGGTTGGCATATATGGACAATTGGACAAAGTCGCCAGAGAATAGAGACAATGCTGAAATTGTTGCAGACCCGGAAATTTCTGCACTGGTACTCATTTGCTCGGTTTACTCTTTGATAAAATAGCAGTCAGCTTTAATCTCTATTTTTGTAATCCCAGGAGGATTGCTAAAGTTCATGAAAAAACAACTGGTAAAAAGGAAGCATGTCTTGGACGCAACCGCCATGGTAATGCTGGTTGTGTTATGTGCAAGCTGGGGCATACAGCAGGTCTCAATCAAGTACGCTAACCAGGGTATATCGCCGATTCTACAATCGGGTCTCCGATCAGTTTTCGCAACGATTCTGATTTGGATATGGATGATCGCAAGACGGCAACGGATTCTTGAGAAAGATGGCACTCTTTGGTGGGGAATTGCTGCAGGTCTACTGTTTACAGGTGAATTCCTGCTGATTTACTGGGGACTTGATTTTACCTATGCATCCCGCTCCGCTATCTTCCTGTATTTGTCTCCTTTTGTGGTCGCAATTGGATCGCAGCTCTTTATCCCCGGGGAGCGCCTACGGAAAATACAAGTCATTGGTCTTTGTTGCGCATTTGTAGGTATTGTGGTCACTTTTGGTGAATCTTTAACGCTGCCAACCAATAAAGTATTAATTGGTGACGGTATGCTGGTTATTGCTGCAGTGTTATGGGGAGCTACTACAGTGCTGATCAAGGCAAGTCCACTTGCCCAGATCGCGCCCAGCAAAACACTTCTTTATCAATTAGGGATTTCTGCCGTTATCCTGCCCTTCGGATCCCTGGCGATCGGCGAGCCCGGTATTGTTAAAATCACACCGTTGATTGGCATTTGTCTCGTTTACCAAATTGTGTGGGTGGCGTTTGTAACCTATCTTCTCTGGTTTTGGTTAATCCGCAACTATCCTGTTGCCCGCTTGACGTCATTTACCTTTCTGACCCCTCTTTTTGGCGTGATTGCAGGGGGTTTATTGTTGAATGAAGCCATCACAAGTTCTTTGCTACTGGCGCTTGTACTTGTAGCGATCGGCATTTTCCTGGTGAATAGACCCCTGCGCAATTGAAATAATCAGACGAGTGTTGCTGTTGAATGATATAATGGTTGATTTTTTTTGTTCAAAGGTTAACATCCAGGAAACTGAAAATCGATTTTCTTTTCATTTGGCTTTTCTCCCGGAGATAATATGAAAAAGTTTCTTAAAGTATTGGCAGGCATCATTATCCTGATACTTGTTGCCATGATTGCCAGTTATTTGGTCTCTGTTGGTAAACTTGAAAAGTTGACCCCTGAAGTCAGAAAAAGCTTACCCGGAGATTTTATCAAAATAAAAGATGGCGTGATTAGTTATTTTTGGAAAGGCCCTGTCGGCGGCAATATCGTCGTTCTGGTTCATGGTTTGTCGACACCGAAATTCGTCTGGGATGGAAATGTTGATGCATTGACGGCAGCCGGAAACAGGGTTCTGGCTTTTGATCATTTAGGCAGGGGGTTTTCCGATCGACCAGATATCATCTACAACGCTGAACATTATGATCGCGAATTGCTTGGACTCCTGGATGCTCTTGAAGTTAAAACTCCTGTTAATCTGGTGGGTTATTCAATGGGTGGAGGCAATGTTATTGGATTTGCTGCCCGTCATCCAGACCGAGTCAAAAAACTGATCTTGATCGCACCTGCAGGCTATGTTCCCAAGTATTCTGGCTTGGCAGCTTTGGTGCTGATCCCCGGCCTCGGGGACTGGCTCATGACAATGATGGGAAAGGACGCTATGCTTGATGCCATCAAGAAAGAGGTTGATGCAGGATTTGCACTGCCGAATATGGTAGAAAAATTCGAGACGCAATTTAAATATCGGGGTTACCTGCCTTCAATTCTTTCGACTATGAGACATTACCCTATGTATGATCTTGGAGATTCTTATGAAAAAGTAGGCAGGCTGGGTATCCCCACATTTGCGATCTGGGGAACTAAAGATTCTATGGTCCCTTTTGATGGGGTTGAAAGAGTGAAAAAAGCGATTCCCCATGTAAGAATATTTCCGGTTGAAGGTGCCGAACATTCTGTCACTTATGCCAAAGCAGCAGAGGTGAATCGAATTCTGATCGAAGTACTGAGTGAGTAAGTGCTCGTCTTATCACTTGAACCGGCCGGCATCGATCTCGATGATATTGCCGTGGCTGAAGCTTGTGGAGCGGCTTTTGAAAACGAACACACGTCCCCGGTACCATCCTTTTTCCGGCAATTTGGCTTGGCAAATTCCAGGCTCAAGCAGGATCAGTTTTAACTGTCCAAGTTCTTGTATGAACTGAAAATTTTTGTCGGCGGGGTGCAGTTCGATAACAGCGACCGGGTGACCTGCAAGGGGAAATCGTTCATAATGGTCACAGGCTTCCTCTGCCCCGAATAACGGTGTAGTAAGCAAAATAAGACTGAATGCCAGCACAGATCTGAGAATCAATTGAGATCTCATTTACAGTTATGTATTCAATTTAATGCTTGATGTCTGACGGCGACACCCCTGAAGAGTTCCCTTGGGGAGCAACCCATTCCATAATAGTTTGACGATATTATTGAATAAGTCCAAGGGTTTCCCTGGCGATTTTCAGCTCTTCATCGGTTGGAATGATGAAAATGCGAATGGGTGAGACGTCAGTTTGAATTTCCCTGGATTTGTTGGCCCCGGATTTGTTTTTTGCCTTGTCAAGTACGATTCCAAGCTTTTCCAGTCCCTTACAGACCTGTGCACGGATCTCCGGTGCATGCTCTCCGATTCCCGCAGTGAAAATGATAGCATCAACTTCCCCCAGGACTGCCAAATAGGCCCCGATGTATTTTTTGATGCGGTAAGTATACATTTCCAAAGCTGTTTGGGCCCTTTCATCTCCCTTTTTTGCAGCCGTCATTATATCCCTCATATCGTTCAAGTCACAGATCCCTTTCAATCCACTTTGTTTGTTCAGCAGGGTGTTAATCTCTGCGATAGACATACTGGAGTTTTCTACCAGAAAGTACGGAATCGAGGGATCAATATCACCGCTGCGAGTTCCCATAATCAGCCCTTCCAGTGGAGTCATTCCCATCGATGTGTCGACACTTTTACCTTTTTCGATTGCCGTCATGCTGCCGCCGTTTCCCAAATGAATCGTGATGAGATTCAGATCAGAGAGTGGTTTATTCAGTAAACGGGCGGTCTCTTCGGCCACAAAGTGATGAGATGTGCCATGAAACCCATAACGTCGTATTTTCAGAGAGGAGTAAAGCTCATACGGCAAGGCGTAAAGATAGGCTTTCGGAGGAATGCTGTGGTGAAAAGCGGTATCGAAAACTGCTACCTGACTTGCGGACGGAAAAATTTTCCGGGCGACCTCGATCCCAAGAATGTTAGCAGGATTGTGCAAAGGGGCCAAAGGAATGTTTTCTCTGATCGCGTCAAGCACCTGATCATTGATAATTGTTGGCTCCCAGAAGGTTTCTGCTCCATGAACCACTCGGTGTCCGACAGCATCGATTTCAGATACATCTCTAATGACACCTGTTTCCGGATCGGTCAACAGAGAAACAATCGTGTTCAATCCTTCAGTATGATTCAAGATTGGATTATATTGAACGCTTTCGTTTTCTGACGTGCCACTGAGAACGACATGGGTGTGACGGCCGCGGTCAGATTCCCCGATTTTTTCGAGGTTGCCATAGGCCAGGACCGTATTGTTATCTATAGAAAAAAGTTTGTACTTGATAGAAGAACTGCCAGTGTTGATGACAAGAATTTTCATGAGCGTCCTTTTTCAGCCTGTGCCTGAATCGTTGAACCGCTTTGAGGCTCAACCGCAGAAATATATAATAGGTTCTTCGACATTGAAAATAATCTTGTTAAAATTGTGAAAAAAGTCGTGGCGGGATGCAGACAATTTTTGGGATATTGCCTGAGTAAAGGATTTGGGTTGAAATGGGGGAACTCATGTAGCTATCAAATCATTTAAGCACCAGGTTTTGAATGGGGTTTCTCTGAGTCATTATCTACAGGTTTGTCGGAGGCCGGATTATGGGCTCTTTTAATGAAAAGAAGATCGGTGTTGGGAAGCAGGTGCGTGACAATGACAACAATAGAAAATAGAAACGAAATGAGACTGAATTTGATAAGATAGATCTTATTTTTCATAATTAGCCGGTTTTAATCTTGGTATCTGAAAATTGAACAGGTAGCTTGTTTCCTTTTTTCGCGAAAAGACAATCACAGCCCGTCTTTGACTGTTTTCATCAGCTTCATTATTCCAGTCTTTTGAGCCAGAATATCAGATTGAGTAAATTTTTCAACCCATCTTTTTTCTTTCGCGAACGAACAGAAATTTTGATTGAAAAAATTTCCGCAACGATATTGTCTTTTGTGATGCCTTACAATAAACACTCTGATAGAAAAAGTCCCTCTTTTTTTGAAGAATAATTACTTTTACTTTTTCGTCATAATAGGATCAAATAGCAGACGAAGTTCGGTTATAAAATTCGATTGGGGCAACCGGAATAAACTTCGGGAACCTAACGGATACGCTGCCTCTAATTGTAATAAGTTACTGATAAAATAGTGAGAAATCAAAGCAGGTGCATAGAGCTCAATTCTTGACCCGGTAATAGCGACACCCTGAAAGTAAAATATGGACAAAAAACAGACGCTTTCCATTCCACACGATATAGAAGCGGAACAGGCCTTACTTGGGGCAGTTCTCGAAAATAATAACGCATTGGATGAGATAGCAAGCATCTTGAAACCGAATTCATTTTACAAACCATCCCATCAACATATATTTCGGGCGATGCTGGAATTGGCTGAACTTCAGCAACCCATCGACGAGGTGATTCTGGGTGATCAACTTCGCTCTTTAAATCAACTGAATGATGCAGGTGGATACGCTTATCTGGCAGAATTAGTAGAATGCGTGCCGAGTTCTGGAAATGTTGTTTACTATGCTAAAATTATTCAGGAACACGCTTTATTGCGGGATCTCATCCAGACAACCACTGACATCGGACGCAAGAGCCGGGATCCAGAACAGAATATTTCAGAACTCCTGTCCGAGGCCGAAATTCAGATCGGTGAGATCGCAACCCGGTCGACGGATAAGAAATATGATCATATCAAAGATATTCTGGCATCGAGCTTTAAACGGCTGGAGAAAATATCTGAAACGACGGATGAAGTCACCGGAATCCCGTCCGGTTTTATTGATCTTGATCGCTTTACATCCGGTCTGCAAAATTCGGATTTAATTATCGTTGCTGCCCGTCCTTCAATGGGAAAGACGGCTTTGGCATTGAACATCGCCACCTATGTGGCAACACGGGCTGAAGAAAAAGGTGCGATTTTGATTTTCAGTATGGAGATGTCAAAGGAGCAGCTGGCAATCAGGATGCTGACAGCGGAATCCAAGGTGGACAGCAAGAAACTACGAGCCGGAAACCTGGGGCAGGAAGATTGGGATAAGCTCGCCATGGCAACTGACAAGCTGTCGGTCGTACCTCTTTTTATCAATGATGCGACAAACCTGTCTCCCTATGAACTCACAACGATTGCCAAGCAGTTGAATAAAGAGTTCACGAATGGCATCTCTCTGATTATCATCGACTACCTCCAGCTAATGAAAGGCAATCGCCCAAATATGCCCCGGGAACAGGAAATTGCTGAAGTCTCCCGTTCACTGAAAGGGCTGGCTAAGGAATTGGATATTCCAGTTATTGCCCTGTCTCAGCTGAACCGGGCTCTGGAAAATCGAAGCGATAAACATCCGCAATTATCCGATTTAAGGGAATCGGGATCTATTGAACAGGATGCCGATATTATTCTTTTTATTTACCGAGATGAAGTTTATAATGAGGATTCACCGGATAAGGGAATCGCTGAGATCATTATTTCCAAACATCGTAACGGACCGACGGGTGTTATTCGGGTTGCGTTCATTGGCAAATACACGAAATTCGCCAATCTATCCAGGCAGGAACCGTAAATGCAGGAATATTATCCGGAACATCGATTTTTCAAAGCGGAAAAGGTTATTGAAAAAGTTCTGAAGCAGAACAACCTGCAAGAGGTGCTCTATTACACAAAAATCCTTAAACACTGGGAATTAATCATTGGAAAGCCGCTTTCAAAAAAGGCAGTGCCACTTAAGCTGCAGAAAAAAGTTCTCTTCATCGGTGTCGTAGACTCAGCATATTCCCATCATTTGCGATTCTACGAACCCAATATTTTAGAATTGATCGCTTCTCCTGAAATATGTGGTGATGGGGCCGTGAAAAAAATAGTTTTCAGGACGACCCGGAAACGTACCGCTCAGAACAACCCTTCGGCACCACACTTAAAAACAGGCGCGCAAAATACACTCAGTAAAGCGGACAGTGTTCGGGCTGAAAAAACATCGTTGCAAATTAAGGATCAACGCCTTAAAAAAATCTTTTCGCGCTATATGGCAAAAACCATTTCTAAATAGATAGGCAAACCTCGAATTTAACCATCTGCCAGTGAATCGATCAAAGAATAAAAAAAAACAACCTTTTGCCAGAAAAAGATTTGGTCAACATTTTCTGAACGACAGATCAATTATCGATCAGATTGTTACCGGCGCTGGCGTATCCGCTGAAGACCACGTGATAGAAGTCGGGCCGGGTCGCGGCGCTTTGACGCGGCCATTGTTAGCGCAGGGGGCTTTATTGACAGCCGTGGAGCTGGACTGGGATCTGGTGGAAGGCCTTAAATCCAAGTTTGAAGGACAGGACCGAATTCAGATCGTGGAAGGGGATATTCTAAAGATAGACTGGAGTACGATCATCCACTCGCAGAAAAAAAGTAAGATAGTCGCAAATCTGCCGTATAATATTTCCACACCCATTTTCTTCAAGTTTGTTACCCACCGCCATCAGTTGGGCTCCATTGTGATCATGGTGCAAAAAGAACTTGCCCAGCGACTCTATCATACTGGAGAAGGGTCAAAGCTGAAGGATTATGGGATCTTATCGGTTGTTGCAGCCAATACGTTTACAGTTCAAAAGGTGTGTGACGTGCCGGCTTCTTGCTTTTCGCCGCAGCCAAAAGTAGATTCAATGGTGATTCGGTTGTTGCCAAAAAGAGTTGATATTAAAGAGGAAGGGCGATTTTTTGAATTTGTACGACGGGCGTTCAACAATCGACGGAAGTTGTTCGTCTCCTTTTTGAAAAGGGAGCATTCAGCGCTTTATGAAGCTCTCCCACTTCCTGAACGAGAGTATTTGACGGGGCTGCGTCCTGAAAATCTGTTACCGGAGCAATATTTGAGGTTGTTCCAGGGACAGCCCTTTCTGGACTGAGATGCTCAATCCGTAAAATCGTTGGCGAACACTTCCGAGAAATCCATGACAGAGAAGGGTTCCATCTTTATACCGATGCTGCTCTTACGGATCCAGATCTTGACTATATTAAAGGCCGTCCCATCATTTTGCGTCACTGTTTTCACATTCTCAGCAAAAACCACATCCTTGGTTTTGAACTCCAAAAATGCACCGTTGCTTGACAGCGGATTTAGGCGGATATAAATTTTATCCGGCTGATTTTCTTGTTGTTTGGGCTGCCCGATAAAAGGAATCGCTTCTTTGGTCAAGCGATTGGGATCGCTATATTTTTCAAGTTTTCGGTTTTCGGCGATTACTTCAATAATATCAGATGGCAATTCTTTCTCCTGGGTTCAATTAGACGTTAAAAATGGGTGTGGTTATCCGTGTTTCCTCATCGATCTCTACCTGTTTTATAGCATAGTTTAGGCAATTCTAGCAATCTTGAATCTGAGGAATCCTTTCCCAATAGTATTGATCAACAGGACTATATGGGATTGGGGATGTCAATGAAATCTACATTAAGCTGGGAATGCTCCTCCAGGTGCCTGCCCAAAGCTTGAATCCCAAATGTTTCTGTCGCATAATGCCCGGCACTGACGAAATGAACGCCATATTCACGACTCATGGCAAAATTCTGTTCACTAATTTCCCCTGTCAGAAAACAGTCAGCTCCCGCTTCAATGGCTTCAAGAAAATATCCCTGAGCACCTCCGGTCACTATAGCGACATGTTTTATGTTTTCAGGTCCATAGGGTAAGGTCAGAGGTGGTCTTTTCAAGACCTTCTCTACGTGCTGGGTAAATGCGTCGATTGTTTTGAGACTGGTAGTGCCCATAACACCTTCTGCGTATTTGGGAGTTTGAGCAAATGGGCGCAAATCTTTCAGTCCAATTTTAATAGCCAATTGCATATTGTTTCCCAACTCCGGATGAAAATCAAGTGGCAGATGATACGCGGCTGCCGCAATACCTTGATTCAGAAGAAGGTGAATTTTCTGTTTTAATGGTCCCCGAATGATATGTTTGTCTTTGTCCCAAATCAGACCATGATGGGTGATAATCAGATCTGCATCTGCCTTGACAGCTTTTTCTATAAATTCCAGCGAAATAGAAACACCAATAGCTACTTTTCTGACTTGCCTGTTATCCCCTTCAATTTGAAGACCGTTTGGACAATAGTCCTTGACGTTTTCAATTTTCAGCAGTTCATTACACTGTTTGATAATTTCAGATTGGTTCATGATGTTTAAAACGTTGAATTTGATAATCTCGAGTGGTTATCCGAAGATGTTCAATTTTGATCTCAATGTGCGACACCGTTCTTTTCCTAAAAAGATCTAAGCTTTTTTTAGTCTTTTCTGTGATTAACTGGTATATATTTCAGACAGTTTACTGATATTGGCATCCAGTGCGTGCGCCTGTTCGGCAATTGCCTGGTAGCCACTGTCACCCATTTGAGCTGCTGCTTCAGGAGAATTGTGACACATCTGGATGAACGCGTACAGTTCCTCAGAATCGTGGACAATCTCTAGTCCACCAACGCCAAGAAGCAGGTCAACTTCATCTTTGAAATTAATTGCATAGGGTCCAATGCAAACCGGTTTATGATAGCCCACAGCCTCTACCATGTTCTGTCCACCTCGGTTACATAAGGAACCGCCAACGAAAACGGCGTCAGCCAGAAAATACCATGATTTGAGAACGCCCATTTGATCGATAAGTAGAATATGGTTTTTTTGTTCTGTTGTATGTGCAGAATCTAATTCAGAAGAAAAAGAAAAATTGATCCCGCTTTGTACTAATACTCTCGCAAAATCGTCTTTTTTACCTGGATGCCTTGGGATTAGAACCATCTGAAAACCTGAGACTTCTTTCTGAAGCTTTTTCCATGCTGGCAGGATATATTCCAGCTCATCTGCTTGCAGGGATCCTGCAACAAAAAGAAAGGAAGTCTTGAGGGATAAAAAGTCTGTTCTGAGTGAAATAAGGGAATTTTTATCTGGTGGATGGGGGATTTCGTACTTGAGGTTCCCCTGGCTGAGAATACGGTTTTCGGGGACACCAAGCTTTTTAAATCGCTGGGCAGAAACTTGATCACGGGCAAGGATCCAATCGAGGTGGCTGATCGTTCTGGCAAATAGTTGTTTTCCGATAAGATAGCGATTGTAATATCGGTCACTCAAGCGAGCATTAACAATTGTAATCTGCCCGGTTTTTGCCATTAATCGGACCATATTTGGCCAGATTTCTGTCTCAATCAGAACCAGATGTTGTGGATTAGTCAGGCGAATGAACTTTTTTACAATAAAACTCAGATCTAAGGGCGCCACCAATACGGGAACAGTGGTCTCTTTTTCCCCCAGTGTTTTTGATTGAATGGTATTGGTCGTGATGAAGAATTGCCTGTTTTCATCAGTCTGCAGCCAGGCACGAATTAGTTTGATTGCCAGCCGGATTTCTCCGATGGAGGCAGCGTGTACCCATATCGTATTTGCCGGCAACGCGGTCGCGTCTTTGTAATTTGAAACGTCAGGGAACAGTCTGATGGTAAAATTTTTGCGGAAATCACGATCAAAAAGAATTTTGAAAGATAGAATAGGAGAAAAAAACAAAATAGCAATTGCGTAAAACAGATCAAAGACAGACAATCGAACCCCCCGGGTATAAATTTCAAACAGTCAGGCCTATCCCTGGTAGACCTCATAGTTCTGAATTCCTGCTTTTTCCAGGTCTTCATATGTGTTTACAGAAATCGCGTCAAAAGGCAAGGGGATACAGTTAAGTTTGAGGCCGTTGTCCAGAGCCCGCATCTGTTCTAGAGAGTAGGCTTTCTCCAAAGGCGATTGTTCCATTTTACAGAATTTTCTTAGAAATCCAGGCGTATATATATAAATTGATGTGTGTTTCAGGGCGCATCCGATGGGGTCCCTTGTGAACACCAGGGCATTGTCTTGCATGTCCAGAACTACTTTTGCGACATTGCGGTCGCCTTTTTCCGCCTCCGGGAGTTCAGTAACCGTGGTCCAGAATTCTGCAAGATTTTTGCGTTTTTCCAACTCTCCCGGGAGTTGCCTCAACAGTTCCGGGCTGATAAAGGGTTCATCTCCCTGAACATTGATAATAAAATCAAACTCTCCCAGTTCACGGGCTAGAATGTCATAGGCCTCCAGGACCCTTTCAGTGCCGCATTTATGATCGCTGGATGTCATAACGGGATAAAGCCCTGTTATATTAGAACACGCATCAAGAATCTGGCTGGAATCTGAGGCCAGTGCAACAGGCTGAAGACCGCTTTCCATGATGCGGTCAATTGTATGCCGAACCATGGTCTTGCCATTAAATTTCAACAGGGGTTTATTGGGCATTCTCTCAGATCCAATGCGGGCAGGGACAATGACGATCAGTTTCATAGCTGTTACGTGTGCCTTTTTAGGTGTATTTTTTAAGCAGAGAAATTCGCCAGCATTTCCAGCCAGCCACTTCGCCAGAGTAGCAGTAAATAAAGTACGACGACGGCAAGCAATGTATGCTTTTCCGAAAGTATCGCCTTTTTAAACTCACCTCTGATCTGCTCGGGATTTACCTCAGTTGAAACCAGTTTTGGAATCCAGCGCGGTACCCGTGCGCTATACTTATCAAATTCAGTTCCGAAAGTGTTGCGCAGGTTTTGCTCTTCCCAACGGATAATGGGAATATATTGGATAAAGAAAAATGCAATAAATCCAAGTGTAAAATAGAGATGCACATTCGCGGCGACAATCATCCCCAGACTGAGAAAAAAGTTACCGATATACAGAGGGTTACGGACGTGAGCAAATAATCCACTGGTGATAAGCTTCTGCCCGGTGCTGTATGTTTTTGTGCGACTGACGCCTCCGATATGTGCTACCCCAAAAATTCGAACCATTTCGCCTGACAAAGAGAGTAGCAACCCAATGATCAGGCTGTTTCTTTCAACGTTAGCGTATATTATCATGGCTATGACAAATGGGATGGGGGTATAGTCTCGATTTTTAAATAGTAGTTCGCCGAGTTTTAACATGATTGATAGGTTTCTGATGATTAAAAAGTTTGCTGAACGGGATGGAACAAACATGCTGTTCCATCCTGTTTTATGGGGTATTGTATGAGAAGAAACGTTTTTCGTCCAATGTGTTTGGTGGGAGAACGAGTAAAAGCCTTTAAGGGTCGCGTGTTGTCAATTCTTTAACAGTCCTTACGAGATGCAGCAAATTCTGTGGATTGACAGCTTTGTCAATCCCGTGGCCCAGATTAAAGATATGTCCGGTATCTCCATTGTAACTTTGGATAATTTCTTCAGCTTTTTTACTGATAACGTCAGGCCTGCAAAAAAGAATACTGGGATTGAGGTTACCCTGCAGAGCCACTTTTTTTCCGATCAACCGTTTGGCTTCACCTATATCCGTTTTCCAGTCAAGGCTGATGACATCGGCACCTGTTTGCGACATCAGTTCCAGAAGATGATTACCTCCGTTGATGTAATAAACCACTGGAACTTCGCCTCTCTTATTGAGACTGGCAAAAATTTCTGATACGTAAGGAAAAATGTATTCTTTGTAATCAGAGGGGTTCAATATTCCAGCCCAGGTATCGAAAAGCTGCACCATTTGCGCACCGTTTTCTATCTGATAATTGAGATAGTCAATGGTCATACGGGTTAGCTTGCTCATCAACAGACGTGCCGTTTGCGAATCATTAAAAAACAAGGTGGTGAGGTTGGCAAAAAGCTTTGACTGTTCATCTTTTACAAGATAGCAAGCTAGCGTAAATGGGGCTCCAGCAAATCCAATCACCGGGGCTCTACCTGCAACCCTTTTTCTGATCCGGCCCAGGATTTCGCCAACATAGGCGGTGGAAACAGAAGGATCCGGGATAATGAGTTTTTCGATATCTTGAAGTGATTGAACCGGATTGTGGATTTGGGGGCCCGGTTTGAAATCGAGATCAATTCCCATACCCATCAGGGGGGTCAAAATATCTGAAAACATGATAACGGCATCGACCTCCATCAAGTCCAGGGGCTGGATGGATACTTCTGCTGCCAGCTCCGGATTCATACACAAATCCAGAAAACTCCCTGCCTTTGCTCTGACTGCCAGATATTCTGGTAAATACCTACCGGCTTGCCGCATTACCCAGATGGGGGTTCGTTCAACAGGTTGTTTGAAAGCCGCTCTGATTAATAACGAATCACTGTTATTCATGTTTCCTCAGTCTTCTTTGAAAAAATCCACTTGATACGTGGAAATTTCAATCGGGTTATTTTTCCAATAAGCTTTACTTAAGCCTGCTTTGCGACACAGGTCGCTGATAAAATCCTCACGAATGGCAAGGGTATCCCAAACCTGTGGTAAGAAGGTTGCGCTTTTACTGCCAGCAGATAACACGACGCCATCTTTCCTGGGTCTTATTTTCATGATCTTATCAAAACTGGAAATGCCTTCAACTGTCTTAGGGATGCTCAGGATTGATATTTCAATGATAATCTTTTCCAATTCCTCAGCAGTCACCTTATCAAAGCGATGATCGTTGAATGCGGCGGCCTTGCTCAGATGAATGACGTTCTGATAGAGGGAAAGATCGGATTCGATTCGGCCGATGCACCCTCTCAGGTTCTCGTTTTTCAAGAGTGTAACAAAGACCCCGTTTTTTTGCTGTAGGGCTTCGATATTGTATTTTTCCAGATCGTTATGGCTGTTGTACAGCTCATTTTCCAACACTTTTCTAGCTAAGGACAACAATTTTTTTTTGAGGTGGGGTTCCATAACTTTCGGGTTAGTATGTGAATTCCTCATTATTATGTCGAATCGTCAGTTGGTTTGCTGCGGATGTACTCCTCTCGCAGTGCCCGATGATTCGCGCATCAATCTCACATTCTTTGGCAATTGTCAAGATATCATCCACCGCCGACTCACGCGTATATAGTTCTAAACGATGCCCCATATTAAAGACCGGGTACATTTCCTGGAGGCTATACCCCTTGGTATCAATTATATACGAAAATACCGGTGGAATGGGAAAAAGGTTGTCTTTGATGTAATGGATTGTGTGACCAAATTTGAGACATTTAGTCTGGCCACCACCGGTGCAGTGAACCAGACCGTGTACTTCATCCGGGTTGTGTTGCAGGATCTTTTGAATCAGCGGCGTGTAGGTTCGGGTCGGCGACAGTACCGCCTGCCCAAGGGTCAATGGCGTTCCTGCGAGGGGATCCTCGATTCTGCCTTTTCCACAATAAACCAGATCTGGTGGGATTTCAGGTGAGAAGCTTTCAGGGTACTTACTGGCATAAATTTCTGAAAAGCAGTCGTGCCGGGCAGCAGTTAAACCGTTGCTACCAATACCACTGTTATACTCTTTTTCCCATTTTGATTTTCCAAAACTGGCGAAACCGACAATGACATCTCCAGGTGTGGTATTGTTTAAATCAAGGACCTGTTTTCTTTTGAGACGGGCTGTAATGGTGCTATCGACGATCAAGGTGCGAACCAAGTCTCCTACGTCTGCCGTTTCCCCGCCACACATCTCAATTGTGATACCATGTTCGGATAGATTTTGAATAGACTCTGCAAATCCATCGATAATGGTTTGAATGACTTTTCCTGGAACAAAAAACTTATTGCGGCCGATGGTGTTGGAGAGTAGAAAATGGTCAACGGCACCAACGCAGGCAAGATCGTCCATATTCATCACCAGGGAGTCAATCGCTATCCCTTTAAAGGCGGATATGTCACCCGTTTCTCTCCAGTACAGATACGCCAGGGAGGATTTAGTGCCAGCCCCGTCTGCATGCATCAACAAACAATAGTCTGGATCACCGGTAAGTGTATCGGGAAGAATTTTGCAAAAAGCGCCCGGAAAAACACCGGGGTCGATGTTTTTAATGGCTTCATGAATCTCATTTTTACTTGAAGAGACGCCTCTTGACAGATAGATATCTGATTCCGCCATATTCATTCCATTGGAATTTTATAAAATAAACTGCCAGAAGATGTGGGAAACGATCTGATGTTCTGTCAGCAGGATGACCGAGCGACTTGCGTAAACTCCTTATCGGTCGTGCTTTTCATCAACAAAGCGCGCAAGGATTTTGCTCCGTTGAACCCATTGATATAACCGGAAAGGTGTTTGCGAAACTCGATTAGTGCGATGTGCTCGTCCTTATAGCGCCTGAGAAGCTGGAAATGGGCCAACATTTTCTCAATTTTATCTTTAAGCGTAATTTCGGCACGTTTCTCATCGGACCAGAAAACCCACGGATTTCCGATGGCGTTTCGTCCGATCATGTAACCGTCAAGATTACGTAAACGGGACAGGCCGTCATCTCGCCCTTTGATGTCTCCGTTGCCAATCACCGGTATTGCAACCGCTCTCTTTAATTCATAGATCGGTTCCCAGTTCGCTTCACCCTTGTACTTCTGTCTATAGGTCCGTCCGTGGATACTTACCATCTGTGTCCCTGCGTCAATGAGGGCTTTTACAAAATCGATCAATTGTTCTGCATCTGACCAGCCGAGACGTGTTTTCACTGTAATCGGTAATCTGGTTGCCTTACAACAGGCTTCTACAATCCTGCAGGCGAGATCCCTATCTTTCATGAGGCTACCGCCGGTATTGGCCTTGACTATTTTTTTTGACGGGCAGCCCATATTGATATCAAAGCCCGTCACACCAGTATCTTGAAGTGATTCTACTGTTTTTCCAAAGCCAGCCGGATCATTTCCAAAAATCTGGATAAAATAGGGTAGTTCAGAGACATCAAAAACTAAGCGTTTTCTAACCTGTTCACTGTGTTCGATACCATGAATATTGGTAAATTCACTATAGAGAACCACATCAGGATTCAACTGACGGACGATCTGCCGGTACGCCGGATCTGTGTATCCGTCCATCGGGGCCAGGGCTGCGATAGGGCTGGTAAACGTTCCGGGTAGCATCCTTTTGATTCATGAAAAAGGTTTGGGTTTATTGATCTATTGAATTGCTTGTCGTGTGTCCAATTATCCAATTTATTGACCATATTGTGAACCCCTTAATCAGAAACTTTCAGAAAAAGTGAGTGGACGATTTTAGAAACTTGACATAGCGTCAAGTTTCTAAAAACATAGATTGGATTATTGATCGAAAATTAATGAAACTCGAGACGGTTTCGTTAATTCGTTTTTGTTTCAACAAATCGTTATTAATTGAAGAAAGCGTTTGAAATTACAAAACCCGGAAGATCTTTTGAGAGTTAACAGGGTTTTTCTCTGTAACAAAAAAGGACAGAACGTATCATTTATGGCCTGTCCGCTGTGTGAGTATTATTCCTGCTCCCAATTGACGAGTGACCAGATTAAAGAGCTAAATGTGTCACCCTTAATGGACAGGCGTATTGTAAAATTAATTCCCAGGAGATGTAAATTGTTTATTATCAAATATTTAGATGGAACTTTGAAAGAAGCCCCTGAGTTGGACCCGAACAATCCAGACAGGCACTTAATGCAGGATGTCGATACTGTTTACCAAATAGGTAAAGAACTGGTACCGGTGATTGTTTTGAAACCAAAACCCAAACAGGACAGAGACCGGATTATCAAAGAAGCGGCTGAAAACAAAGCAAAAAAGAACTAGATTATTACGAGAAAAGGTCATGAACAGCAAAAATAAAGACTATTCCGCATTTGATCAGCCATCCATAATGCAGTTTTTGTTTAATCCACGACCTGAGATGGGGGAAACATCAACAGCAGCTACTTACAAGGAAATTCTGATCCCAGTCGGAGAAGGAGTGATTATCGGATCCCGATTTTATGCGGTTGATAAAAGTGCCCCTGTCATTCTGTTCTTTCATGGCAATGGTGAAATCGTTGAAGATTATGATGATCTTGCGAGCTTTTATGGGCGGATGAATGTCAATTTTCTGCCGGTGGATTATCGGGGTTATGGAAAGTCAACAGGTCGTCCGTCAGTGTCAACCATGATGAGAGATAGCCATGAAATCTTTGAATATGTGACAACTTTTTTAAAAAGTGAAGCGTACTCTGGTCCTTTAATTGTGATGGGTCGATCTCTGGGCAGTGCGTCAGCACTGGAGCTGGCGACGATGTACCAAAACCGGATTGATGGTTTGGTGATAGAAAGCGGTTTTGCTTTTGCCCTACCACTACTGCAGCTGATTGGAATAGATACAACTCGGCTTGGAATCACTGAAGAACAGGGTTTTTCAAATTTTGATAAAATAAAGAGCTTTGAAAAACCAACATTGATTATTCACGCTGAATTTGATCACATCATTCCCTTTAGTGATGGAAAATACCTGTTTGATAACAGTCCGGCAAAGGACAAAAATCTGTTAATGGTTCGAGGGGCAAATCATAATAATATTTTCGCCCTGGGGTTGCAGGAGTATCTTCAATCTATTCAAGGTCTTATCGGTTTATTATCCCGGGATTGACGATATAACCTACCTGACAGGATTAGAAATCGTCCTGTATTACAGATTCATCGCAATGTTTTTTATCAAATCCGGTTGACCTAGATTGGTATCAAGCAGTATGCTGAGCGATACAACAAGATAAACTGGATTGGGTGCGATACGCGTTGCGCTCTTTGTGGAACATTATATATTAAGCACAGGTTCTTCATAAGGACAGGGTTCTGTGATCAATAGCAAATAAAAGGAGTCATTTGAGCGACGAAAAAGAAGAAAAAATTCTTATGCAGGGAATTGTTTTGGATTCATCCAAAGGGGTATTCCAGGTGCAGTTGGAAAACGGACATAACGTTATCGGACATCTTTCTGGTAAAATGAAGAAGTATTACATCCGCGTTCTGAAAGGAGATGAAGTCACGATCGAGCTTTCCCCTTACGATCTGGAAAGGGGACGCATCGTTGAACGGAAGAAAATAGAACGAAAGGTAGGAACCTCAAAAAAGGCGCTCAAACATCGACAGTACAAGAAACGTTAGGCATCAAAAAATCAGACAAAGATCTCCCCTCCTAAAATACTCATTTCAGTGGGATTCAGGCCGAAGTAATTCAATTGGTAAATCCTATTTATCGTTTCATTCAGCCAGCCACTTCTTTTTAGGTTCTTAAAAGTTTTGCTCTAAGGCGATGCAGAAGCTTCTTTTTGACTGGAAAATCCATCTAAGTGGAACTCTTTTTCATATTGGTGATCAATCTGTCCTGCCAGGGAAGATCTCTTTCAAGTTGTGCCGCCAGCTGGAGCAGAGTCTGCTCGTCGCCAAACCGTCCCATGAAATGCACTCCACAAGGGAGACCATTCTCTGTTAAATGGAGCGGTACCGACATTGCCGGTTGACCGGTGAAATTGGCCAGTTGGGTAAAGGGTGTTTTGGCTAAGCTTTCAATGGCCAGCTGATCTGTGATGCCGGATGCTTTAAGAAGTCGACCCAATCCAAACATATTAACAATATTCAGGGCTATCTGCTCAATCGGTTTTGGCTTTAGTTCTCCAATTTTGACCGGGGGTGCTGCCAAAGTCGGCGTCAGATACAGATCATATTTTTCATGGAATTGTCCCATGATTCTGGCGGCATTGTCCCATTCACGCATTGCGGTAACAAAATAGCCGGCTGAAAAGGTGCGCCCCAATAGTCCCAATGTCCAGGTCAATGTTTCTACATCAGATCTCACCGGTTTTCTCCCCAGAATATTTTCCAGTTGATCGATATCAGAAGCAATTTCTCCAATATAAAGGGTCAAATAGCTTTTTGCCAGAGTGATACCATCCAGTTCCGGTGCTGCTTCCTCAACGTGATGGCCGAGGCTTTCGAGTATTTTTGCTGTTTTTTCCACTGCTGTGACGCATTCCTGATCTACATCGGTGTTAAGCGGGGAACGTGTGTTAAAGGCGATTTTAAGGGGAAGTGGATCTTGATCGATAATCTGTAGATAGGGTTTTTCAGGTGGCGCGATAATGTAAGGTGCACCGATGTCTGTACCCTGGGTTGCATCCAGTAAAGCGGCACTATCTCTGACCGAACGGCTGAGAACGTGTTCGACTACTGCTCCCTGCCAGATCTGCCCATGATCAGGCCCGGTTGGATTGCGTCCTCGGGTTGGTTTTAAACCAAAAAGACCACAGCATGATGCCGGTATGCGGATAGAACCACCCCCGTCGCCGCCAGAGGCAACCGGTACCATCCCGCTGGCCACTGCAGCGGCTGACCCCCCGCTTGATCCGCCAGGTGTATGATCATGGTGCCAAGGATTGCGAGTGATCCCGTGAAGTTCTGGTTCTGTGTAGCCCAACAAGCCGAATTCAGGACAGTTGGTCTTTCCGAGAATAACGAGGCCAGCCATTTTAAACCGCTTCACCAGGTCACTGTCATAGGCAGGAATAAAGTTTTCAAAAGCCTTACTGCCATTGGTCAAAGGAACTCCGGCATAGGCTGCCAAAAGATCTTTGAGTAGAAAAGGAACACCGGAAAAGGGACCCTGTGGGAGTTTATCAGCGATAGATTTTCTGGCAAGATCAAAAATGGGGGTTACAACTGCATTCAGTTTTGGATTTTCTTGTTCAATGCGGTTTATTGCTGCTTCACAAATTTCATTTGTTGAGATCTCTTTTTTTTGAATTAACTCTGCCAACCCCAAACCGTCGAAATCCAGAAATTCTTTAAAACCACTCATCACTGCCTCCATTGTTCATATTTGAAATGTCCCATCGTTTGTAAACGAACTGTTTCCCGTTTCTTTAGGGATTGTACAAAAATAACTTGGCATAATCTGTCCGCAAAAGTCCCATAAAAACTCAGCAATGACCGGTTAGGTTTTTGCAAAACGAAAGCTGAATGATAAAATCAGTCTCTGCGCATAAGAATTTAAAGATTTGCTAAGTTTGCTTCACGAAAAACCGCCAAACTCGCCTGCCTCGCTCAAACATGGCTTATTTTCGCTAGGCTAAACCAAGAAAATCTAATAAATCCTGATAAGCTCGAACCAGGTTTTTTCATTCAGCTTTCTGCAAAAACCTAACCGGACATTGCTGATAAAGACTGGATATTTTGCAGACAAAATACCAAGTAATTTTTGAGCCGACCCATAATCTATTTGCAAAAGTTCCCAAAACACAGGATATTTTGCCAACAGAATGTGAAGCAATTTATGAACCGACCCTGAGAGCTTGTTTGAATTCATAAATAGATGAAAAAGTGTGATAAATCAACAAATAAAGGAAGAGACTCTGAGCAACCTATTTTCAGGCCGTATAAATGCACGTGAAAAATGTGAACTGGAAAGATTGTCTTGAGATAATTAACCGCTGATGCTAGTTTGAAGACGTATTAAAAAGTTTATGTGCTGTCTCACAATTCTCAGCTGCCGCTGGCCTAATTTTATTCAAATAACTGAGTTAATTGAAGGTCTCTCTACATCCTAAGAAATTCTATGAATGAGCATACAGGTGACATTGACAGGTTGGCGGTAATGCTTCATGAAAGCAGCCGCATTGTTGTATTTACCGGGGCCGGCATTAGTACGGAATCCGGTATCCCGGATTTCAGAAGTCCGGGGGGGCTCTGGACAAAATACCAACCCATTGAATTCCAGGATTTTATTGCTTCGGAAGAGAAGAGAAGAGAATCGTGGAGAATGAAGTTTGCCACTGAGAGTGTTTTGGCCGATGCAAAACCGAATAAGGGACATCAGGCTGTTGCCGATTTATATCAGCAGGGTAAACTTGCCCGTGTTATTACTCAAAATATCGATGGGCTGCATCAGATTTCAGGCATACCGGCAACAAAAATTGTTGAATTGCATGGTAATGCGACCTACGCCAAATGTTTGGATTGCGGTAAGAGATACGAACTGGCAGAAATAAAACGGCAGTTTTTACAAAACGAAATACCTCCGGTTTGCAATGTATGCAATGGGTTTATTAAGACAGCGACCATATCATTTGGCCAGCCGATGCCGGTTCTTGAAATGCAGGAAGCTGAATCAGAAACACTGAATTGTGATCTGTTTTTAGCGATTGGTTCGTCTCTGGTTGTCTATCCAGCGGCAGGATTTCCACGCCTTGCCAAGCAGAATGGCTCCAAGCTGGTCATTATCAATCGGGATGAGACCGGGCTGGATGATATTGCGGATCTGGTGTTGCATCAAGAAATTGGAATTTCTCTCGCAACGGCAGTGAAAAAATCTCTGAACTAATGTTCTGCATGCATTTTATTCAATAGTTGTACATAGTAGCCATTCAAGGCGATCAAGGTGTCGTGACTACCTCTTTCCTCTATTTTGCCATCTTTCATCACCAGAATTTCATCGGATTTTTGTATTGTGCTGAGCCGGTGAGCGATAGCAATGGCAGTTTTTGTAGCGAAAATGTTTTCGATGGCTTTTTGTATATAACTTTCAGTTATAGAATCCACCGAACTCGTGGCTTCATCCAGTAAGATCAATTCACTATTACCGGCCAGTGCTCGGGCAAAAGAGATTAACTGTCCCTGACCAGCCGAAAGATTGGAGCCATGATCAACGATCTGGTAGTCTAATTTTTCAGGCAACTGTTCGATGAATCGATCTGCATAAACATATTCAATTGCCTGCTTGATATTTTCTTCGCTGACCTTTTCTCTTTTCAATGAAATATTGAAAGCCAGACTTTCATTAAAAAGAAATACATCCTGCTGCATCATCGTAATCATTTCGATAAGCGTTTTCTTTGGTATTTCGACGAGTTCAATCCCATTCAGGCGAATCGATCCTTCATAATTAAGGTATGTTTTTGTGAGTACCTTTAAAATGGTGGTTTTTCCGGCGCCAGTGGCACCCACCAGAGCCATTTTTTCCCCTTTTTTGAGCTGAAAAGAAATATTTCTTAAAACCGGCGGGTCTTTTTCTGAATAACGAAACGAGACGTTTTCAAATTCAAGAGACTCAAATTCGATCAGCTTCTTTTTTAATGTGTCCGGAACCGGTTTGTCATTTTCCTCTGGCTTCTCGGAGAACAGCTGATGAATATGCTCCAGAGCTGAAAGTGCTCTTTGAATCATGGCCAACTGTTGTGCAAACTCTCGTATGGGGATGAAGATTTTTGAAAGGGTGTTCACAAAGCCTATCATGACCCCGATTGTGATTGATTTAGCCAGGATCTGTCCTGAGCCATTCCAGATAATAATCACCAAGGTTACCGATGTCAGGCCCTCTATCACAGAAAACAGAGCAGCATCATACGCATTGGAACGGGTCTGGGATTTTCGAAAACGTCTGTTTTTCTCTTTGAACTGCTGTAAGACTTTTTTTTCGGCACCATATAGTTGAACGGTTTTAATCCCATTAAGACACTCTTGCAGAAAAGCCGTTGCTTCAGCGAGGGCTGCTCGGGCCGCATTGTAGTAAAAACGAAGCTTTTTTCTGAGATAGCTTGCAATCAGATAGGTTGCCGGCAAAACGATAATAATCAGCAGCGTCAGTTTCCAGTTTAAATAAAAAAGAAACACAAACAGCGAAATGGTCTTGATTAAATCTGTCAGGAGCGAAAGTACGCCAATCGTGATAGATTCACCCAGGGCTTCCATGTCGCTCGTCAAGCGACTTAATGTGAGACCGATAGGGGTTTTATCAAAATATCTGCGGGGTAGAGACAGGGTATGCGAATACAGCGAAAGCCGCATCTGAGCGATGGCAAGTTGTCCAACTCGTTGCAGACAATAGCTGTAGATACCGTCAGCCGCGTATCCGGCCAGGATGGCTCCACTCAGTAGTGAAACCATGTTCCTGAGACCGATTAAATCTCCCGGGATGATATAATCATCAATGATTCGAACAATCAACAACGGGATTAAAACTGTCGAGGCTGTTGTGATCGGAATTGCTGAAAAACTGAAAAACAGCCAGCTTTTGTGTGGCTTCACATACTGTGAAAATTGCAGCAGCAGCTTCCAATCTTTGATTTGGTTTTTATTTGTCATTGTCATTCGGATTGCTGCAATTCCCAAGTTTCTCGGTATAATCCGTCTTGAATAATCAGTGATTGATGCGTTCCCCGTGCGACTATCCGTCCTTCATCCAACACAAGAATCAGATTTGCCTGTTCTAATGCCTGAACGCGATTGGAAACGATCAGCAAGCTGCGTGCAGTCCTTCGTTTATGAATGTGTTCAAGAAGAAATCTTTCTGTTTCATGGTCGACAGCCGAGAGCACATTATCTAAAATTAACAGGTCACAAGGTGTCATCAAGGCACGTGCCAGGCTGATTCTCTGTTTCTGACCGCCTGAAAGCATAATCCCCTTTTCACCAACCATTGTATCTAAGCCATCTTGAAAGCGGAAAATATCCTCTTGCAGAGCAGATTCTAAAATAACGTCAGTTAAATCTGGATTAGCCAGGTTTTCGGCCTGTTTTGTACCGAAGAGAATGTTGTTTCTGATGGAATCTGAAAACAGAAAAACATCCTGACTAACCGTATGAATGACAGAACGCACGTCGACTAAAGACAGGTCGCTGAGATCATGGTGGCCCATGAAAACCTGGTGATTATCGATGAGTAGATAGCGGTTGAGACAATTAATAAGTGTCGTTTTACCTGATCCAATCTTTCCCAGAATCCCTACTGTCTGGTTGGGCAGGATTGAAAATGAAATATTCTTCAGTGCTGGTTCATCCTGGTCGGGATACGTATATGAGAGGTTTTTTATATCTAAGCCTTGATCAAATAGCTGTTTTCTGACCGCTCTTGGTAAGGGTTCAATCTTTGTTTCCGGGATCTCCTGGTTTAAAATCGTAAGCAAACTGGTTACTCCGATAATTCCGGTTTGAAAGATCGTGGTTAGCCAGCCCAAACCCATAATTGGCATGGTAAGAAGGGCCAGGTAAGCGATAAATGCGGTCAGTTCTCCTATAGTCAGTGACGCATTGATAACCATACTACCCCCGACCAGCAGGATGATAACCCGAAGAATGTTTTCAAGATTTTGCAGGAGAGGCATAAAAAAGGAGCGGATAAAAGAGATCTTCAGTGATTGGTTCATCATCTCTTTATTGGTCTCTTCAAAGTTTTCTATATTCAACTTATTGATATCGTAGCTTTTTATTACGTCAATCCCCGAAAGGCTGGAAATTATGAAACTGGATATTTTTTGCAGTGTCAGCATTCTGGCCCGTGTATAGCGAATCACAAAATGCATGCTGAAGCGGATAATGATAAAAACCACAATAATTGGCAGGACCGTATAAAGCGTCAATGGGGCAGATAACTGCCACATTTTTATTGGCGCAAATGAGAGTGCAGTCATGATATTAAAGACCTGCATCATTCCAAAACCACATATCATCCGAACGCCATTGATATCATTCTGTATTTTAGAAATAATGGTTCCAGTGGGATTTTTTTCGTAAAAGTTTTTTTGTAGTAAGGTCAGTTTTTTGAACAGGTCATTTTTAATCTGAAATTCAATGGCTCTGCCCGGGTTGAAAAAAAATACTCTTGAAAGAGTCCTGACAATAATAATGCTGAGTGCAAGGCCAAACATCATCAGAAGATATTCAAAAAGCTGATCCGTGTTTGACCGCAGGTCACCGGAACTCTCAGATAGCAAATCAATACAGAGTTTCAGATATCCCGGGATTGTGACTGCAATCCAGTTGGTCAGCACGATGAATATGATTCCCAGAATATAGGAGAATTTGAAATTAGACAGGTAATGGAATAGAAATCGAAGGTTGCTCATATGGGGAAAACAGGTGGTAAAAGAGAGTTGGGTTACCGGATTACAGCACGCAGGTTACTGTTATTCTCATCGATGATAAATGCTTTTCTGACCCTTTTGTTTATTTTTAGATAGTAGTTTCCTTCTTTTAATAAAAGGGTTTTCGATTTATCGGTATCAGTTAAATAGGTCAGCCAGTTCCCCCGCTTTCTTTTCAGTTGGAACGCAATTCGATCATCTTTCTGCCCCCATTGCTGTACATTAGACAGATCGACAGTATAGTAGCCGAACATAGCACCGACTGTTTCGGGTGCAAATGCCTTCAACGTTTTCCGATTGATTTTCTTTTCGCCACTATCGATTGCTTCAATTACCGAAAAGAGAACGTTCCTAAACATCTCTGGTTCGTCCATAAGGCTCTCGAACATCGTGTGATCGATCTGGACTTTATTTTCCAGTATAGCCTGAGTGGTTTCAAGAGGAATATCGATATTAAGAAGATACTTGGGCATCGACAATGTTTTTATCTGGGCATTGCAATCAATGAGTTCGAGTTTGACTTTGTTTTCATCTGCGACAGTTGACTGATTAAAGATAATATTAAGCCAGCTCTGGAAGAAATCATTCAAGGCGGAGATAGTCGTAAAATCATATAATTGAGGGTTATAAACAGCCTTTTCACCCAGTTTGGAGATTAAAAAAATCATCTGCAGATCTTTTTTTACGATATAGGCTTTTATCAAACCATAATAGGCGGCACGATCTTTGGGACTTTTGTTTAAAATTTTATTCGCGGTCTCTATAATATCCGGAGCATCTTCACAAACTGTATTTCGATTCAGAAGATCGTTCAGTTTCTTTTGGTCCGATTCAAGTGTACGATCGACAACGACCTTTTCTATTACGTTAAAGATGCTGTCCTGTTTTTGATCCTCCTTTTCCTCAGCAAAATCCTGCTCGGAACCGGGTTGCCCGGAGGCAGATTTTTTTTGTGTTTCCTCGTCAGTTTCAAATGTTTTTTGTTCCTCTTCAAAGGTATCGGTCGACGTCTGTGATGGTGCTTTTTTGATTCTGCTTGATTTGAAAATCTTGGCCGGAAGTCGTAAAAGACTGATTTCTTTGCCCAGAGTGGCTACAGCAATCATATTCCCATTGGGGGTAACAGCAATATCAGTGACCTGTTCGGCTTCCCCTGCCAGGGTTCGTATAAACTGTCCTTTTCTAACATTCCAAAGGCGAATGGTTTTATCCCTGGATCCTGATACCAGAGCTCTTCCATTGGGAGAAAAGCGGATGCCACTAATCACAAAATCGTGTCCCTGCAACGCCTTGATCAGTTTTCCCGTTTTATAATCCCAGATTAAGATGTTACGATCATCGGCAGCCGTCGCTATTACTGTTTGGGTAGGATCAAAGGCGACGTCCCGCAGACCCCTGGAATGTTTTTTTAAGGTAAATATTAAGCGGTGTCCCCTTGTTGCCCAGATTTTCGCAGTTTTATCCACAGAAGCACTGGCATAACTTTGTCCATCTGGTGAAAAACGAATGGCATTGATTTGTCCTTTATGAACCGCTTTTTTATAGACTGATTTTTTTTGATCTAAATCCCAATAGATGATCTGTTTGTCTGCACCACCGGAAATAAGAAAATTTTGTGTCGGGTGAAAGTCGATACAATTGACTTTTCCTTTGTGTCCTTTCAGTGTGGTTACGATTTTTCCAGATTTGATATCGTAAATATTGATATCGGTGTTTGCTCCTACTAACGCAAATTGTTTACCGTTTGGAGAAATGCGAACTTGCGCAAACTTTGGGCTTTCAATGTCATAGCTCTTTACCAGGGATTTACTGCGAATGCTCCATGTTTTTACAGTTTTATCATTTGATAAAGAGATCAGCCGTTTTCCGTTTTTTGAAATGTCAAGGCTGGTAATAGCCTTTTTATGTCCTTTGAAAGAACCGAGTAGCGCACTGTCTGTTAGCTGCCATGTTTTCAGATAGCTTTTTTGAAAGACTCCCAGAATCTTTTTCCCATCTGAACTATACATACAGCTTCGAACGGGTTTTTCCACCAGTTTAAGCTGGGAGAGCTGTTTTTTTCGCTTGTAATTCCAAACCAGGATGGATCCCTCCAAAGAACAACTGATCATCTCTTTTCCATTGGGGTGGAACGCAAAAGAGGTGACAACATGCCGGTGGCCGGGAAGTGACCTAAACCGCTTCGATTTTTTCCAATCCCGGATGATCACTTTTTTATCATTTCCGGCTGAGGCAATATACTGACCGTTCGGTGTGAATTTGACCTTTAGAACTTTTGATGAATGACTATTGTGCGTATCGATAACCTTACTCCGCTCCAGGTCCCAAACCTGAACGGCATTAGCTCCGTTTGCCCAACCAATCCGTTGATTTGATGGATGAAAATCAAGGCTGATGATTTTCTTTGTGGGTTCTTCGATCTTATACTTGATTTTGTACCGGTCCAGTTTCCAGACAAATATATTACCATCTTTGCCGCCGGAGACAAGCGTTTCACCATCGTTACTTATTGCGAGGCTGTTAACTGCCCCCTTGTGTCCGCTCAGGGTTCTGATTAACGAACCCTTTCTTAGATCCCAGATGTTTATGTCATTGTTCCGTCCGCCCGTGTAGAAGTGCGCTTTGGCAGGATGAATAATTCCGATAGAGGCACGATGTGGGCCCGTTTTGATTGTTTTTATCAAGCGTCCGTTTTGATAGCGCCAGATGCGGATGGTGTGTCTTTTGTCAATTGCAACTACAAGTCTGCTGTCAGCTGAAATCCCACCGTCCAGAACCTGACCGGGGGATGTATAATATGTTCTGTAAATGAGGTATTCTTCAACTTTGGCATAGCCGCTAACAGAGACAACGGCAAACAGTAATATCAGCAAACTTTTTTTCATCGACAATTTTATTATATCGGATCTTCGGCGATTTGCACAAATCTGGCGCGCAAGTCAGCGCCGTGTTTGATACTTTTCATAGAGCGCGTTGATTTCTGTAACATTGGCAATCATGACCACACGATCATCAACTTCAAAGACATAATTGGGGCCGGGATTCGTTATGATCTGGCCGTCAGACTTTTCAATGGCAATGATAATAATATTGTGATCGTCTCTTATTCTACACTGTCGTACGGACTGGCCAATCAATGGGTTATCTGCTTTGACTTCAAGTTCATCGATATTCAACGCGAACTGGCCCCTTTGATGAGCAAAATCGAGAATCTTGCTGATTGTTGGTTTTAGAATGATATGGGTTATTTTCTCACTACCAATTTGATAGGGATTAACGACCTTATTTGCTCCTGCACGAAGTAGCTTCTTCTTGGTTGCGTTATCTTCAAAACGGGAGATGATAAGCAGAGCCGGGTTTAGATCTCTCGCAGTCATGGTTATGAAAACGTTCTCAGCCTCTGATGTGACTGCTGAGACCAGTCCTTTGGCCTCTTTGATGCCAGCTTTTATCAGAACGTCTTCATGGCTGGCATCCCCATATACGACCAGGATTTTGTTTGGGCCGGCCTCAAGTTCTTCGTTGTGCGATTTGTCTATAACGACAACGGGAATGCCCTGCTTGATCAGTGTGAGCGTTACATCTCGACCGATTCTGCCGTATCCGCAAACGATATAGTGATTTTTTATCTTTTTCAGCATTTGTTCCATTTTCCTTTCCCTAATGGCGATACCAAAAAAAGGTTGTAAAAACTGTAATGAGATATTCCTGATAATATATGCGAAACTACCGACTCCTGTGACGATCAGCAGCATTGTAAATGATTTCCCTGCTGAAGTCATTGGATGTATCTCACCGAAACCAACGGTTGTAAGCGAAATAACGGTCATATAAAGTGAATCGAACAGGTTCCAACCTTCAATGGCGTTATAGCCAATAATACCGAAAAGAACGATTAACAACAAAGGCAGGGTTGTCTTAATCAGCTGAGAAAACATATTAGATAGAGCGGAAATTGGCTGGTTGATAAGTACGTCGGTTTGTGAATATAATCAGATAGGCAATTATTCAGCTAAATTTAGTAGCAGTAACCAATGAAGTCATCGTTATCCGGTCTATACTGGGTTTTCTCTTAGATTTATCGATACACTGAAATATCTTTTTCGTACAGCTTATCTTTAAATATTTCCATTATATTAAGGAACTAGAGTTTTACCGCCATGGCATGTAGAAGCAGGCAGATAGAAAATACATTTGATGAATCAGTGGTTTATCACCGTTAACACATTCTAACTCGGTAGCTACGTTTTATGGAAAGTAAGAAGAAAGTAATTGATCTGATTTATATTGAACCACAAAAGGATGAAGCGACTGTAGTTAAAAGCTATAATTTCAGTTTAGAGTTCTGGAAAACAAACTTGAAATTGTTGCAGGAACAGTATTTTGAGCAACACTACGATTCCGCTTCTCCTGATGTGCTGGAAGTTCTGAATATGAGGAAATTCTTGGGGAAATTTCTTCAAAACAGATTGGATTGGATCGTGAATCGTGTAGAAAATAAGGTGTTGAGAGGGAAATACCTTAACGTGCTGCCTCCCTTTCAACAAAAAGGGGGTATCAAGACGTTGCTGCTTCATTTTTATCAGATGGAAGCATCAGAAAATGGGAAGAGTCTGCTCTATCAACAAAAGAATGATATTGAAAAAGAGGTGGCTGTTCTATGGGATATTTATAAACTGAGAAAAACCATAGAATCAATTAATACCATCCGACGTTCACTGGACCATCCTGACCCTTTCCAGAGTTCCATCAGCGTCGAAAAACGTATTCAATGTCTAGACGGTTTAAAAAGTGTTTTTCACCTTCTTTTTCAAATGTGTATTAAAAAAGAGTTTCAAAAGGAGCTTTATAAAAGTCTCTCTGCAGAATTGGTGAATTCTAAAGCGATCCTGAAAAGACGGGAAGAGGGCCTCAGTTATGTTTATCCACATGTGATAAAAAATTTCAATTATCGGAATCACTTTTTCTACGTTTATTACTTTCCGGGAATGAAGGCTAAAATTGGCGGTAAGATGAAGCAGTTCCGCTACAATTATCTCGATTTTGAAATTATCAAGCAGGATTTTCTAATCGGCTGGATGAATCAGAAATTACAGAATAATCCTCAAAAAACGGAAATCTATAAGAAATATGCAATCGGCAGCAAAACAATCGATCAAATTGTTGCTGAAGACCCGTCCCAGGAGATTAAAATACTGCAGCAACTGCCCATTAACGTTTTCAACGATATTACTGCGGAAATCAATGAAGCTGTCTCAGAAGATATGAAAACAGCTGTTGACTCATTTTCTGAAAACAAAGGCAAATTTGCTGAAGCTACAGAAGATTTTAGTAAAGCACAGAAGATGGCGCGTTTCTCTTTGAAGAAACTCAAGGAACTCGTTATAAATCCCCAAAAAGAATCTGTAGAACAGGAAGAAGAGGAAGTCCCCCTTCCACCGGAAGAACCACCTCCTCCGGAGGAGGAAAAAGTGTCTCTTGAGGTTATTAAAATCAAAAAAAATCAGATCGATTTCCCCTATTTCCAGAAGGAGACAGCAGCCTACAAACAGAAAATGTCTTTGCTGCGGATAAAGATGGGTGTTAATTTCACCGATTTTACAAAAACGATGAGCCGTTTTTTCGCTAATGTCAGCGAATCGACGTACATCCGCAGGCGAACCCCCAAGCACGAAGTCACTTATCCTAACCTGATCAAAGAGACCCGCGGGGAGACTGTCACAAATCATCTACTGATTCTGGGGGCTGAAGTTAAATCAAAACAGCTGGGAATGGCCTATGGTGCAAAAACAGGTCAAAGCGCGTTTAATTATTCCTGCTTTTTTGTATACGGCTGTGATCGGGATCAGCCGGGTATGGGCGATGTCGTTGATACTCGCAATGCCCGAGGAGTAGAATTTAAAATATTCGATTTCAAACTTCCGGAAGTGCAAAAAGCCGTCCATGAGTTTTATCAACTGGTGATGGAAAACAAATAGGTAACCAGCTGCTGGAATATCAAAGTAACCAATTGTTCAATTGATCTTAAGGAGAAACATTTTGGGGAAACTAAGGAGTAGTATTACCAAAGAAGGTAGAAGAATGGCAGGTGCTCGTGCATTATGGAGAGCAAATGGCATGCAGGATGGTGACTTTCAAAAGCCGGTGATTGCCATTGCGAACTCATTTACGCAGTTTGTACCAGGGCATGTTCATCTTCACAAGATTGGACAAATGGTTAAAAAAACCATTGATAAGAGTGGTGGGTTCGGAGTTGAATTTAACACAATCGCAATAGATGATGGGATTGCCATGGGGCATGCGGGGATGCTCTACTCATTACCGAGCCGTGATTTAATTGCGGATTCCATAGAATATATGGTCAATGCCCACATGGCTGATGCCTTGGTTTGTATCAGCAACTGTGATAAAATAACACCAGGAATGATGATGGCTGCAATGCGCCTCAATATACCCGTCATTTTTGTTTCAGGTGGCCCCATGGAAGCGGGAGTTGTGGGTGGTAAAAAAGTGGACTTGATTGACGCCATGATTGCAGCAGGAGATGAGTCTGTCAGCGAAAATGAATTGGCAGAGTTGGAGCGGGCTGCCTGTCCGACCTGTGGATCCTGTTCTGGTATGTTTACAGCAAATAGCATGAACTGCCTCAATGAAGCACTTGGACTGGCATTTCCCGGAAACGGTACGTTAGTAGCGACTCATCAAAATCGGATAGAACTTTTTGAAAGAGCTGCCAGAAGAATTGTTGAGATGGCTGAAGACCACTATTTCAAAGGCGACAAAAAGTTACTGCCACGTTCCATCTGCAATAAAAAAGCGTTTGAAAATGCGATCATTCTGGATATTGCCATGGGCGGGTCGACCAACACTGTGCTTCATTTGCTGGCCATCGCTGCAGAGGCGGAAGTGGATTTCACCATGGCGGATATCGATCGCATCTCAAGAATGATCCCCACGATATGCAAGGTTGCTCCCTCTTCCCAATATCATGTTGAAGATGTGCATCGCGCCGGTGGTATCATGGGTATCTTAGAAGAGTTGATGTCAGCAAAATTACTGAATGAGGGAACACGAACCGTGTCTGGCCTGACTATGAAAAAACAGGTGCAAACATACAGCATTAAAAAAGACAAAAAGGGTGGTGCAAAGCAGTTCTTCCTTTCCGCACCAAGTGGTCAGAGGATCCGCACCGCATTTGTGCAGAATAGTATGAACGAATCTCTGGACTTGGACCGGGAAAAAGGATGCATTCGATCTGTAAAAAATGGCTATAGCAAAGATGGTGGATTGTGTATTTTGTACGGCAACATAGCCGAAGATGGTTGCATCGTGAAAACAGCAGGTGTCGATGAAAGTATCTGGAAATTTGAGGGTCCGGCTCGGATATTTCATTCCCAGGAAGATTCCTGTGATGCGATTCTAAACGATGACATAAAAGAGGGCGACGTCGTCATCATCAGATATGAGGGCCCCAAAGGTGGACCGGGAATGCAGGAGATGCTCTATCCCACATCATACTTAAAATCTAAACGCCTGGGCAAGGTTTGTGCGCTGATCACCGATGGCCGTTTCAGTGGTGGAACATCCGGTTTGAGTATTGGTCATGTCTCCCCCGAAGCAGCTGAAGGTGGTAATATTGGGCTGGTGGAGGAGGGTGACACCATATTGATCGATATTCCGAAAAGAATCATCCGGGTTAAACTTAATCAGGCGGAATTAAAAAAACGGCGACAAAAAATGTCTGCAAAAGGTGATAAGGCCTGGGTTCCAGTTGGGCGTAAACGATCTGTTTCAAAAGCACTGGAGGCATATAGTATGATGGTCACAAGTGCCGCACGTGGCGCTGTGCGGGATATCAGTCAGTTGAAACGTAAATAGGAATTGAGTTGAAATGAATATCTATCGTGGGATTGGCGTATCTGATGGTGTGGCCATTGGCAAAGTGTTGATGATTAATTCGGCCTTTATGCAGTATCCGAGAATCGAATTGGATGACGACAGCAAGGTTCCAATCGAAATCGATCGGATACGGCAGGCACAGCTGTCAATCGAAGAGCAGTTGGATCAGACAATGGCGCAATCAACTGACATATTGCCGGAAGAGATGCGTTCAGTCTTCGTTAGCTACAAACTGTTCATACGTGATAAACGGTTTGTACCTGCCATCGAAAAGCGGATTACCAGGGATAAAATAAACGCTGAATGGGCGTTGATCCATGTCATGGCTGATTTAGAGAAACAGTTTAAGCAAATCCAGGACCCCTATATCCGTTCCCGATTTAACGATATTCGTCAATTGGGCGAACGGTTAATGAACAGCCTGTTGCAGAAACCTTTTTTAGACCTGACACAGCTAAAACACCAGGTAATTATCGTCTGTCACGACATATCTCCTGCAGACTCTTTCCATTTAGCCAAGGCTAACATTCTCGGTATTATTACCGAATTGGGCGGGATGGCCTCCCATACGTCAATTTTGGCAAGAGCCATGAACATACCGGCTGTTGTAGGTCTGCAGGACGCAACTTTGCGATTGATAGATGACGATCTTATCATTCTGGATGGTAATTCCGGGGAGGTGATCGACCATCCCAGCGATGAGGCCATAAATGAAAAACTCAACAAATTGGAGCGAATCAGTTTTTATCAAAACCAGTTGCAGAAACTGGCTGAAGTGGATTGTGAGCTGTCTGACGGTCGTAAGATCGATCTCGCCGCAAATATCGATTTTTTAACAGAACTGAAACAGATCGGGGACCTCAAAATACCTTCAGTTGGTCTGATACGAACCGAGTTTCTATTTTTGATGGATGAGTCTTTTCCCGATGAAGAGGAGCAGCTGGCGCTGTATAAACAGATCATCGAGGCGATCGATTATAAACCGGTTACGATCCGGACCTGGGATATTGGTGGTGACAAACCGAGCAAAGTCATAAAGGAGTATATGGATGAAGCAAACCCGGCACTGGGATTGCGAGCGATTCGTGTCTGCCTGAAATATGATGATCTGTTCAGAATACAAATTCGCGCCATTTTACGCGCTTCGGAAAACTCTCAGATCAATTTGATGATACCGATGGTGACCCGGATTGATGAAGTACTAAAGACGAAAAAAATCATCGTTGAGGAACTGCAGAAACTTAATGTGAAGGCGGATAATCTGCAGATCGGGTGTATGATTGAAACACCCGCATCGATCTTTATTATCGATGAACTGCTGGATCAGTTGGATTTCGTCAGTATTGGGTCCAATGATCTGATTCAATATGCCCTGGCTGTTGATCGTATGAATGAGCATGTGGCGGATCTTTTCAATCCGTTCCATCCGGCTATTTTGTCAATGTTGGAAAAAGTTGTCATCAGCGCCAACCGCATGAATAAAGACGTTTCAATCTGTGGAGAACTGGCTGCAGATCCTGTCATGCAAATGTTTCTAATTGGAGTAGGTGAAGTGACATTCTCAATGAGCCCCAACCATATTTTACAGACAAAGAAGATCCTGAAAAAGGTTGATACCGCAACGTGTAAGAAAATCGCTTTTCAATTTATGAACAAGCATTCGTTTGAAGAGAGCAATCAATACGTACAACAACTGAAAGACCAATATCTGGAAGAGATTACTGACTAATATAGGATTTTATGGAAGCAAATTCCCGTTTTAGCCACCACCGCTTCGTCGGGGCGCTGATCCT
>Ga0233437_1000463_pt1 | contig 94419 bp, 64 predicted proteins | sample SI_122_August201_FD_182714 | JGI IMG/M metagenome (GOLD analysis project Ga0233437, IMG submission 182714) | Seawater microbial communities from Saanich Inlet, British Columbia, Canada - SI_122_August2016_200_MG | ecosystem: Environmental > Aquatic > Marine > Inlet | place: Canada: British... | reverse complement strand
AAACTAAACCAGACTTTCGATAATTTCAATAATGAAGTAAGAAGAATATAAACAATCTGAAACTTAATTATATCAAAAAAGTCGTAGTAAGAAATGAAATAATAGCCCGGAAAAACAATTTCCATCAACTTATCGAAGATAAAAATGTTTAAAATCGTAGAGAATATAATATCAATGATTAATAAAACGGAAAATAAAATATATTTCTTCTTGCTAAGGAAAAACGGAATTAAAATTAAAAGGTTTAGATAAACCCCAGCTATCAGGCTTATATGAAAAACAGAAGTGTAAATATAATCTATTTTGACAACTCGGCCTGATAAAGAAAACAAACTAAGTAAGATATAATAAGATAAAGCCCAGAAAACAAGATGCTGGGCAATACGAATTAGGAATTTGTTTTTTAAGGCCATTTGTTTTCTTTATTTTCTTTTCACAAATAAATTCTAACAGTAAAAGTAAGTAAAAATTATTGGAGCGGGTTTCGGAGTATTTGTTTCTTGTTCTTTGATCCTCGTTACTTATTTTTCTCCTTCGCTACGATAGCTATCGGAGCTACTGAGGACAGGTAATTTTCGGGTTCCTATCACTCATTTCTCCAACACTCCAAAACTCCATCATTCCATTTCTCCTTTTCTCCATCACTCCTTTTTCCTCTTGAGGATATTAGCTTTAATAAAAGCATTTTTATCATCAGCATATTTTTTTACAAAAGCCTGTAATTCTTCTGTCGAAGCTGTTAATAAAATATTCTCATCTTTACTATCCGGATACTTTAAAACTTCATGAGGTATTCTGATCTTGTTTTGTTCAAACAATTTTTCGATCCAGTCATAATCGAATAATGAAATCTCAACCTCGTTTTCATTTATGGTAATCTTACCAAAGATATGAACATAAATGACTTGCAGAAGATAAAAATCAATTACTTCGCACTTTACATTCTTCGAGTCAGGGAAAAAATCAATATACAGGTCATCGCCAAGTTTTACCAAATGAATATAAAAGTTTGACAAAACACTATCCTCAACCAAAGCAAGTTTATATGAATTATCATCAAGCTTTGTAAAATTCCATGTATTACTATTATTATCTTCTTCTTCCCATTCGCCAAGCAAATTAGATTCAAACACACAATCATCCTTAGTATATAAAGGATGTAAAGAAGGAATACAGCCACCGATCAGGAATATGATCCCGATTACAAACGCAATTCTTTTTTTTGATTTCATAATATTTGTTTTTTAATTAATAATCAGCAAAGAAAATACTGAAACCGGGGAAATGCAATTTTATTCGATGAACAACAAAAATAATAGGTTGAAATGGTATATTTTAAGCTTATTCCAGATAGTAAATGAATCAGCGTTTATCTGCAAAATCAGCGGGCAACAATATATTCAAAACAAGGCTTGTTCGGATTAGTTTAGACCAAAGCAAAAATTACAACATAATTTTTTCCGTATTTTTTCGCACATTTCGGGCAAGTTGTGTACCACATATACAACTTCTTTATTTCCTGACCTTTGTTTTTAACAAATTTCTTAAAGTCTTTGTGCCATTCGCCCGTATTTTTATACGGTCCTTCATATACTTTAGATATTACTTCTCCACTGAGAGTAACATTATTGGCATCGGGAATTTCCTTATCAACAGCAAGGAAAATATCCATATTCCATTTAGATGTATGATCGGATAAACAAAGCCATTCAGGAATATTAGAATTAGCTTCTCTGACTTTTTTATCAAGTCTTTTCATTACTTTTCCAAAATTCATAGGCATGTAAAACAATGTACATACTTTATCCTTAATGAATTTTTTGTTTTCCCATTCAAAAGTTTTTTCATCCCAGGGTATTGGATCAAATTTCGGGCAACATTCTTCTTTACTTGAGCTCATAGTTTTTCTTTTTGTTATTAAATATTACATTACAATTTATACTTTCCAAAGTTACTAAAAAAGTCGGAAGTCAGAAGTCGGGAGTCAGAAGTTGACAGTTGGCTTTCTATAACCGGCAATCAACAAACTAAAAACCATAGTGAAACAGCTCATTCCATATAAATATTTCTTAACAAATAGTTGGAGTATGAGGGGAATAATGGATATAGGGGAAATATTGGGAATAATCATCTTACAATCGAATGACCGCCTAATGACAATTGAATGACCCACCTACGTCAAAACTTCCGTGGTCAGGCCACTTTTTCCGAATCAAATAATCCGTACACCTTGAGCCTACTCCGAAAAGCTAAAAATGTAATATTGCCACTAAGACACCAAGTCACCAAGAATCACAAAGAGTTTATTTCTAATATTTTATTCTTAGTGCACCTTTGTGTCTTCGTGCCTTTGTGGCTAAAAATGGCTTTTCGGAGTGGACTCACACCTTTATTTTTATAAACCGACTTTTTTTGCAAGAAATATTCGATATTCCCACAAGCCTTTCTTAAGAGCTTTATATTGATAATTCCCTGACTGATAATGTGTTCTTGAAAATCTTGAAGATTTATATAAAAGATTATAAAGTATGGAAGGAATTAAACCAAACACATAAGAATAATATAATCTTTTTGCTGACCGGAAAATATTTTCTGTAATGTCTAAGTTCTCAATAACTTCAAATCCATTCTCAATTAAATCATTCGGAAAAGTTCTATGTGCAATGAATTCGGTAACAGCCCATCTGTTTCCCCAGTTTTTTATATAGGATTTTTCGTCTGTTTCTCCATCATGAGTTAAAAAATAATCACACAGGATTAATTTGCCTCCGGGTTTTAAAATTCTATAAGCTTCCTGAATAAATGCTTTTTTTGAATTTACATGACAAACACTTTCACAGGCCCAGACAATATCAAAAGAATTATCCTTAAAATTGGTTTTTGTAAAGTCTTGAATTTCAAATTTTACCAAACTATTTAAGCTTGATTTTTGAAGTTCATCATTTGCAACTTTTAGTTGCCTCTTACTCAATGTGATTCCGGTTACTTTACATCCAAAATTATTTGCCAAATAAAAGGCTGCCCCTCCTACTCCACAACCTGCGTCCAATACATTATAATTGCTTTTAATACCGGAAACTTCTGCCATTTTTTTATTTACATTAATTAATGCCTCACTAAATGACTTAGTATCATCATACCACAAACCGGAATGAATTGCCAAAATCTCATTCAATTTCCACCAATTCTGATAATGATTGATGGTTTGATCATAATAATCTGCAACATCTTTTTTGGTGAATGTATTCATTAATGTTTTATTATACTGAAACACATCCATACGGACTTACTTCGCTTCGTAAACTTTGCAATAGATGTAATCATAAAAGATTTTATTTTGCGTTAGTTAGGTAGTTAATATTTTGCATTTTCGATCAGTGTCAGTTTATTTGATTTTTTAAACATATAAGATATATGGTTTTATATCTTCTCAACCCCTTTATTGCTTGTTTTGGTTTTATAAACTTTAACAAAATGAGGATTTTCAGCAAAAGCTTTTTCCATTATAGCTGCAATTTCATCAATATTATTTTTATTGCAAATGGCAAAAACCGAAGAACCACCTCCACTGACATTAAAACCATAAGCTCCGGCTTTTAAAACATTTTCCTTAACAAAATTATATTCTGGTATTGCAGCCGATCTGACCGGTTCTGCAATGTAATCAACACTAACGGCTTTACCGAATTCTTCGATATCTTTGGTATGAATAGCATGTATGACTCTCGAACATCTTGCCATTTGTTCTTTCAATTTTTCCTGTCCTATTTCATAAGTTATAAAACCACGTGTTGTCCGCTGGCTTTTGCGGATTGCTGCCAAAGCAATTGGGAAATCCGGCAAATCAAGTTTTAAAACATCAATAGGATTATAAGATTTAACCAAAATAAAACCTCCAAGCAAAGCTGCTGCAACATTATCGGCATGAGGCGAACCACCCGAAGCAACCTCTCCCATGCGTGCAAGGTCAATCATTTCATTATCTGATAGTTTCAATCCCAATAATTCATTTAATCCGAAAATACATCCCGCCGCCGAAGCTCCGGTTGTTCCCATTCCACCTCCCGATTTCATTTTCTTTATAATACGAATATGGATTCCTTGTTTGATATTAAATCTATCTAACAAGGCTAAAGCTGCTAATCCGGCAGTATTGTCGTTAACATCGGTAGGTATATTTTGAGTGTCGTTAACAACTGCGATTGAGATTTTATTTGAATCGTTCAATTCAATTTCTATCTCATCATAAGGCTCTTGCATAGCCATTGCAAAAATATCATATCCCGGTCCGACATTTGCGCTGCTTGCCGGAGCCTTTAATCTTATTTTATTCATTGATTGTTTGTTCCTAATCATAATGAAATCTACACTTTGCTATCCGAATTTCATTCTTCGATGAGGCCTTTTTGAAATGATAAACCTTTTCTAAAATCCGATATTGTTGTTGTAAGCATATCTATTTTGTTTTTTGTACAAAATTACGTACATATCTTGGATTTTGCAAATTTTTGCAGATTATATTTTTTACTATTTATCATTGTTTATCAGAGAAAATTTGTTTTGAATTTTACTAACACAAAGTATGTCAATTGATTAAAAATATTAATTGCATTATATATTTGAATTCGCTATTAAATTGAATAATTATTTGGAATTAAGCAGTTAAGCAGGATACAATAGTTTCCATCAAGAATTCAGGAATAAAATGAAAGAAAATCAACATTTATCACTAAAATATGGCAGCATGTTTTGAGGTTTTTGTATCAACTTCCTTATAAGAAACACAATCCCAAACAGGACATACATGCTTGCATAGCAGGCATCCAACGCAGCGATCCTCATCTACGCTTGCTTTCCGTGTTTCAGAATCAAACTGTATGGCCTGGTTTGCACCATCGTGGCATGAAATGTAACACTGCCCGCACCCAATACATTTATCTTCGTCAATAACAGAAACAACCTGAAAGCGGGTTGTAAATTCCGATGGATCAACAATTTTTTCAGCGGCTTTTCCAATGATCTCATTCAGGGATGTGATATTTCTATCGATCATAAAATCACTCAAGCCTTCTATCATATCTTCAACAATCCGGTATCCGTATCTTAAAATACCTGTTGTAACCTGAAGGTTTGTTGCACCGAGTAACAGAAAATGTAAAGCATCGATCCATGTCTCAATTCCTCCGATTGCAGAAATAGGCAAATTCAATACTTTGGAATTGTAAAGGTCGGAAACAAACCGCATTGCAATTGGTTTTACGGATGGCCCCGAAAATCCTGTGGCAGCAGAATGTCCGTGAATATTCGGCAGAGGAGTGAAATTATTAATATCAATATCGGTGATGGCTTTGAGAGTGTTGATAGCAGAAATTGCATCAGCACCTCCTTCTTTTGCAGCAAGGGCAACCGGAACCATGTCGGTAATGTTTGGAGTCATCTTAGCTATTACGGGTAGTTTACAACTCTTTTTTACTACTTCCGTAAAAGCTGCCACTGCATGAAAATCCTGTCCCACCCTGTGTCCCGCCGACTTATGGGCCATTTGCGGGCATGAAAAATTAAGTTCCAGCATATCGGCTCCGGCATCTTCCGACATTTTTGCCAATTCAATCCAATCTTCATCAATGTATCCCATAATACTTGAAATTAATACTTTATTAGGATAATTCATCTTAAGCAGTGCGATATCTTTGATATTGTCTTTTATCGGCCTGTCGGTGATCTGTTCGGCATTTTGCAAACCAACAAATCTTTTATCTCCGTAATTATAGACACTTAAGCGGGGGGATGGCATTACAACTTTAAAACTTTTTTCAAGCCCCAGTGTTTTGTAAACAATCCCACCCCAACCTGCATCATAAGCCCTTGAGCACATCTCGGCATGATTGCCAACAGGGGAGGAGGAAAGACAAAATGGATTTTCGAATTTAACTCCGCAAAAAGTGATACTTAAGTCAGGTTTTTTATTCATGGGTTTATGTTTTAGTAAAGGTTTTTATTTAATTATTTGTGTTTTTTGAGAAATTAGAAATTGGTCCAGAGTATTCAGGACTAATTTCAAATTTCCATTTTCATCTGTTTTATTTTTATTTTTGACTGACTATCAAAGTTTTTCGTTTTGTCATGGTTTTCGGCTGCGCCATCGAAAACCCCGCCAAAACTATTTTCGCCATTCTATTTAACCCCGACCTAAAGGACGGGGCTACTTTTTGTCCATTTATAATCATGCTTCATTTTCTTTTAAATACCGATCAATACTTTCTGCTGCTTTTTTCCCCTCACCAACAGCTTGAACCACTGTTGCACCACCGTTTGAAATATCACCACCAGCGAATATTCCCGGGATATTTGTTTCAAAGTTTTCGTTTACAACAATAATTCCTTTCCCAAAGGTTTTTAGATCACCGGCAAATTTCTTGATTTCCTTTCCTGGTTTGGTGCCAATGGCCTGAATTACTAAATCTACATTAATGCTAAACTTTGTCCCGCTAATTTGTCTGGCATTTTCAGGTATAAATTTTCCTGATTCAATCCAATCAATTTCTTTTCCTTTAATCTGAGTGATTTTGCCTTTATCGGATACTAAACCGATAACTTGCGATCCTGATTTAAAAATAATATTCATTTTGCGTGCAAGCTCTATTTCTTCCTTATCGGCAGGTAATTCATCCAGATGTTCTAGTGATATCAGATATACTTTTTTCGCACCACAGGCTTTTGCCGAAACGGCTGAGTCGATTGCAACACTGCCACCTCCAATGATGGCTACATTTTTATTTACGAGTGATTCATATCCATTATTAATTTTTACTTCTCGAAGAAATGAAATATAATCCACTGCATTTGAAAAACCTTCGAACATGTCCAAGCGAAATGCTTCGGAAAGTCCGGTACCGATAAATACAGCTTTATAATTTTCTTTTAGTAAGGTTTGAACTCCATCCACCGAATCTATTTTTTTATTATACTTAATATTAACACCAAGATCAAGCAGATTTTTGAAATCAACACCTATTGCCTCTTCAGGTAACCTGAATTCGGGAATATTCCAATGAAGTACGCCACCGGCTTCATTTTCCTTCTCAAATATTGTAACATTGTATCCATTTTTTGCCAAAACCGATGCACACCCAATTCCTGCCGGGCCTGCACCAATTATAGCAATTTTTGTATCCTTACTTTCAACTTTTTCCAATGGCTCAATCCCGAATTTCTTTCCGTATTCTGAGGCAAACCTCTGTAAGCCATTAATATTTATCGGTACATCAAGAGCTTGAACGCTGCATTTTTGTTCACACAGTTTTTCCACAGGGCAAATATGCGCACAAACACTCCCAAGAATATTATTTTTTTGTATCGTTCGTGCAGCTCCTTTGTAATTATAGAATTTGATTTGCCTGATAAATTTTCCCGGGTCTGTTCCTGCCGGACAGCCATCACTGCATGGTGCATCATAGCATAGCAGGCAGCGGTTTGCTTCTTTTATTGCTTCCTGAATGCTCAATGGTTCACGCATGGGTTTGAATTGTGCTATTTTTAAGGGATTGATACTTTTCTTCATATTTGTTTTTTTTGTGTTCGTATTTTGGTAATCAGTGATCTGTAATCGGTAATCAATTCAAACAGAACACCGATTACTAATTACCGATTACTGACAATTCACCGATTTGACTTTAAGCAGAATTTATCAGCTTTGTTTATCATTGAATTCAACATTTTTCCCACCTGGGCATAACGACTTAACCAATCATTCTTCAACTTTATGGATATATAATCACAGTCAAGTGCTGTTTCAATCCAATGTTGTGTTTCTTGTTGTTCACCGTCCGAATCAGTTAATTTACTAACAAAATGCCGAATATAACGACGTTTAGCCCATGCCTCAGCAATTTGGGCACCAACTGAACGGGAAGAACGTCTAATCTGATCAGTTAATGAATACATTTCTTCTTTAGGGAAACACTTGGTTTTATCAAAGATTTCGCGTGATAGCTGTCTGGCTAATTTATAAACCTCTAAATCTCTAAAGCTTTTTACATGTTCCATTTTTTTATATTTTGATTTATATAGAAATTTGATTACTGAATACTAACGGTGGCAATATGAAAAGTTGGGCATTTTGGAACACCAATTTTTCAATTTAGTACGCTGTTTATTTAATGCTAATTTCTTCATATTTATCGCTTTCCGTCCATTTATTTATATTATGTGTTGAGGGTATGTTCATTTTTCCTCATTATCAATATTCTCTGTGCTCTTTATAATATATTTTGCTCTTTCATACAATTCATCGAAAGTAATAATCTCAGGGGTTTTAAGATTTTGCCTGAACAATTCGAATGAAGAAAACTTATCTTCATTGATTCCATCTTTCTCTATAAATTGCCTGAGATTTCCAACAATTAATATAGACTTCGGCTGATAAAGAAATAATTGTTCTCCTGTCAATTCTCCAGATTCATTCTTAATCTCAGTCTTTGTTGAAATATTCTTAATAGACTTTTGAACAGTCTTTTGTATCTGAGCTACCGCCCCAGATAATTCATTGGAAATCTGCCAGCATTCAGGTCTATAAGGTTTTTTTGTGTCTTTAATTAAATCTGTCTTAGGTGTTTTAATTTCAGCAAAGCACAAAGAACTTATTAGCCCCCTAGTCTTCAGTAATGCATCAACTCGCTTGCCAGAGGAATTAAAGTCAAACCCAGTAACAACTTGTTCCAATTTTTTTTCTTCTAGTGGTGAATTAAAGACATAGTTAAGTCCATACCCAAAAATCCAAGTGTTTTTTTCGAAGAATAATTGCCATAGCCTTTCATCACTATCTACCTTATAAAGTGATTTTAGTTTATTAAAATATATTGAATCGGACAATAACTTTTCAAAATTTGATAGCTGTTTTTTTCGATATCCTAAAGTAACAATGTCAGCCTTTGTTATATCATTTTTGAGAAATTCAATTAGTATTTCTTCATTGTCCTTAAACAACTTCCTCGTCTGATTTTTAGAAAGAAGAATCTCTTTTAATTTCTCATCATCAATCTTTATGGATGCCTTATTATCAAGAGGTAAATCAATGATGCTGTGAATAAAACCAACTATTTTACTAATCTCGTTTCCAACAAAAGAAAAGCTGGCTTGATAAGGATTTCCTGTTTTGAGTGAAAATTTTTGAAAGGTCAAAACAAAAATCCCTCTATTATCTTCGAAGAATTTTGCAACAAGTTCTTCTCTTTGTTTAGATGTCACTCTTATTACCAATTCATCTTTAATCTTGGCAAATTTAAATTCTTCAAGTGAATCAATGACTTTTGAGACAATACGAATTTTCCTTATCTCTTCAGTCAAAGGATTTTTTGTTTCGATAGATGGGCTTATGTAAGTCCTATCAGGTCTTTTATTATTGAATATTTCAAACTCGTCTGTCATTTACGATTGTTTTATAGAATTACCCCCAACTACTGATTACCGATAACTGATTACTGATCACAAATCACTGATTACCGATAACTGATCACCTCCCTACTGATCAAAGCTCCACTATCTTCCCATAAGTCTCCGGCCTTCTGTCCCTGAAAAACTGCCATGTTGATCTTACTTCATCAATGATGTCGAGGTCGAATTCTGCTATTAGCAATTCATCTTTATCTTCAGAAGCCTCTGCAATAATTTGTCCTCTTGGGTCAACGAAATATGAGGTGCCGTAAAATTTGCCGAGGTTCCATGGTTTTTCTGTTCCAACCCTGTTGATACAGCCCATGAAATAACCGTTTGCAACTGAATGTGCCGGTTGTTCAAGTTTCCACAAATATTGCGATAGCCCCGCTACCGTAGCAGATGGATTATAAACGATCTCAGCGCCATTAAGACCAAAAATCCTTGCTCCTTCAGGAAAATGACGATCGTAGCAAATGTAAACCCCAATTTTTCCATATTTTGTTTCAAATACAGGATATCCGAGATTTCCTGGCCTGAAAAAGAATTTCTCCCAAAAACCCGAAGTATGAGGGAGATGATGCTTTCTATATTTCCCAAGATATTTACCGCCGGCATCAATAACTGCTGCCGTATTATACAAAAAACCCGGCATTTCTTTTTCATACACAGGTACAACAATAGCCATATCATATTTTCGGGCATATTCCTGCATGCGCTCTACTGTTGGCCCGGGCACCGGCTCAGCTGATTTATACCATTTTTTATCCTGGCCCGGACAGAAATATGGAGTATTAAATATCTCCTGAAGGCAGAGAATCTGAACTCCTGAAGTGCCAGCTTTCTTAATGTAAGGAATGTGTTTTTGAAACATTGCTTCTTTTATCTCTTCGATTGTGCCTTCGCCTTCGGTTAAAGCGAGGCTCATTTGGATTAATCCTGATTTTACGATTCGTGGCATGATTTCTTTGTGTTTTATTTATCTAATAATATTTGTAATTTTTCTTTTAGCAATTTTTTATCCGGCAGATATAATTGATAAGTTGATATAAACATTTGAGAGCTAATATTTCCTAAAGCATATTCAACTAAAATATCATCTTTCAAAGCTGACAAAATTATGCCAACCGGTTGATTTTCTCCTTCTATATTTTCTTCCTTTTCAAAATAATTCAAATAGAGGTTCATTTGTCCAACATCCTGATGATTAACTTCACCAAGTTTTAAATCAATTAAAACAAAACATTTCAAAAGGCGATGATAAAACACAAGATCAACACGATGATGTTTATTGGAAATGGTAATACGATATTGTCTGCCAACAAATGTAAAACCCTTCCCTAATTCCATCAGAAAGTTCTGAAGTTTGTCAAGTAAAGCCTTTTCAAGATCGGACTCTGAGTATAATCCTTTTTCTGGTAGATTTAGAAACTCAAAGATGTACGGGTCTTTTATCAGGTCATTTACTGAATTTACAACCTGGCCCTTTTTTGCCAGTTCCAGTATTCCTTCTTTATCTTTGCTTAAGGCCAGACGTTGAAATAATGCAGAATTAATTTGTCGTTTCAATTCCCGCACCGACCATTTTTCAATAATGCATTGCTTTTCATAAAAACTGCGTTCCAGTTTATCATTAATTTTTAATAATTCAAAATAATGCGACCAACTTAATTGGTGAAACACCGTCTCACTAATTTGTTTCAATTGGTGAGACACTGTCTCACCAATTACATCACGTTGAATTAAAGTCAATTGTCCAGAAACTGTCTGAACTTTTTCATAAACCAGAAACAGTTTTCTTATATAGATTAAATTACTTCTACTTAAACCTTTGCCAACTTTCAAAGTTAAATCCTTTGAAAGATAATCAAGTAATTTGGAACCATACTTAGATTTTATTTCTCCTTTTTGTTCATATTCTACAATATACCTTCCAATTTCCCAATAAGTATGCACAATATGGCAGTTAACAGCAATGGCTGCCTGTTGCCTGCCTTGTTTCAACAATTGATCAATACTTTCGATTAATTGATGGTATGTATTTGCCGGTTTATTCATAAACCTACCATTTTAAAAAGAAGTTTTCCTTTTAAGAAATTTACCATATCCTTTTTCAACCAACACTTTATCCTTATCAATTGCAAGTTGTCCCCTTAAAAATACAGTTTTTACTTTTCCTGTAACTTCAAATCCTTCATAGGCAGAATAATCGCATCGGTGGTGATGGGTTTTGGCAGAAATTGTATGTTTTCGTTCCGGGTCGAAAATCACAATATCTGCATCCGAACCAACTGCTATAGTTCCTTTTTTGTGAGAAAGGCCGAAAATTTTTGCAACGATGGTTGAAGTGATTTCAACAAATTTATTAAGGCTGATACGATTTTTACTTACTCCCTCAGAAAAGAGTAGTTCCATACGATGCTCCAATCCGGGTGCACCGTTGGGGATTTTTGTAAAATCGTGTTCTCCTTTCAGTTTATCCCTCCACATAAACGGACAATGGTCTGTACCAACAACATGAATGAGTCCCTGATTTATTCCTGCCCAAAGTGATTCGTTGTCCTTCTTCTCACGTATCGGAGGGCTCATTACCCATTTTGCCGAATCAAAGCCTTTTTTATACACGGATGCATCGAGAAGAAGGTATTGCGGGCAGGTTTCGACCAGCATTTTCTGATTACGCTTAGTAGCTTCCCGTACTTTGTTCAGGGCGCCTTCACAGGTCATGTGAACAATATAAGCATTAACACCCGAAAGGTAAGCTAAATCCACAAAGCGGCCCGAAGCTTCGGTTTCAGTAATTTCCGGTTGGGAGAGATAATGATACCAAGGTGAGAACTTGTTTTGAGATTTGTATTTCTCAATTAGATAATCAATCATATCGCCGTTGGTTGCGTGAACAGCTACCAGGCCATTATATTTCTTTACCTCATTCATTATGCTGATCATTTGTTTATCATCAATCATCAAAGCTCCTTTATAAGCCATAAATGTTTTGAATGAAGTGATACCTTCGTTTTCGATCAAATCCTGAAATTCCTCTTTTACGTTTTCATTAAAGTCGGTTACGGCAATATGAAAAGAATAATCCCCGCAAGCTTTTCCCTTTGCCCTGTTTTTCCAGGTTTCTAATGCCGAATGTAAAGATTTTCCTTTGGACTGGATCGCATAATCGATAAGCATGGTTGTGCCTCCGAAAAGTGCTGCACGAGTTCCGGTTTCATGATCATCGCTTGAAAAAGCACCCATAAAAGGCATGTCGAGATGAACGTGTGGATCAATTCCTCCCGGAAAAACCAACATACCGGAAGCATCAAATACTTTTTCGATTTCAAAATCCAGATCCTTTCCAATGGCTGAAACGGTTTCACCTTCTATAAATATATCAGCAATGTAATCGTCAGATGCTGTGATAATCCTGCCGTTTTTTATTAAGATTGACATGGTTTGTGTTTTTATGTGTAAAATTTATTCTGTTTTATTTTTAAGAGATTTGGGTTTTGTTTTTTGTCATCGGTTATCGGTAATCAGTAATCAGTGATCGGTAGTTAATTTTCTCATAACGGTCTGCATTTTGTCCACTCCTGACTTCGGTCTTCCGGCCTCGGTCTTCCAACTTCTCTTAATAACAATATTCATCAGCAATCGAAATGGCGCTCGAAATAATATCAAGTCCCTCATCAATTTGCTCTTTAGTGATACAAAGTGGTGGCGCCAAAAATATCCAGTTCCATCTTACGAAAGTAAACATACCCGACTCCCGAATATGAGTAGCTATCCTATTGGTTATTTCCATTTCATGGGGTTTTGCGTTCCAGGGAGTAATCGGTTCTTTTGTTTCACGATTCTTCACAAGTTCGATAACTCCAAATAAACCTGTATTACGGTAATCACCGATCGAAGGATGTTTTTGAATCAGATAATTCATTTTTTCATCCAAATAATTTCCCATTTTTTCAGCATTTTCCAATAGTTTCTCTTCTTCATAAACTTTTATTGCTGCGAGGGCAGCAGCGCATGAAACCGGATGTGCCGAATAGGTCAGGCCCAATGGTAAAGGGATTTCATCAAAATGTTTTGCGATTTGATCGCTAACAATAATTCCTCCGAGTGGGACGTAGCCGGATGTTAATCCTTTAGCCATACAAATTATATCAGGTTCAACATCAAAATGTTCGATGGCAAACCATTTTCCTGTCCTTCCAAAACCGCTCATTACTTCATCATCGATAGTCAGGATACCGTATTTGTCAGCTATGGTTTTAACTTTTTGCCAGTATCCGATGGGGTATTTAATGCAACCTGATGAACCCGATTCACCCTCAAGAATGATTGCGGCAACACTGTCGGGATTTTCAAATTGTATAATCCTTTCGAGTTGTTCTACAGCTTTTTCGGTGCATTCGTCGGGTGTTTCGCTTCCCCATGGACAACGGTAAAAATATGGATTTTCGATATGGATGATATTTGGCATTCCCTGGCTGTCGATAGCAAATTTCCGGGGGTCGCCACCCGCCGACATAGCTGCATAGGTTGCTCCGTGATATGAACGGTATTGTGCGATGATCTTATGCCGTCCTGTATAAACTCTTGCTATTTTGATAGCATTTTCGACAGCATCGGCTCCGGCTAATGTGAAAAAAGTTTTAGTAAGTTTTCCTGGTGATATTTCGGCGAGTTTTTTACCCAACTCACCCCGTACTTTTGTTATCATACCAGGATAAACATAGCTTACCTCTTTCATTTGCTGAAGTACTGCTGCGGAAATTGCCGGATGTCCATGGCCAATATTTACATTCATAAGTTGGGACGAAAAATCAATATATCTTTTCCCATCCCTGTCGTAAATATAAACACCTTCGGCTCTTTGAACATTAATCGGATTTTGCCCTGCCTGTTTCGACCAGGAGAAAAGGGTGTAATTCAGGTTATTCTTTAAAATTTCATTTTTATCTGTAGTTTTTTTTTTTATTTTTCAATTTTTGTTATTCATTGGTAACTATATTAAATGTTTTCAATAAATTCCAATTAAAAATTCTAAACCATACATTAGACGTTATGAACACTTTGTGATTTTGATTTTTGATCATTGTTATTTATTATTTCTGCCAAAGACCGAAGGGAATCCGTATGAAAAAATGATAGAAGTTAAATTATAAGATACTAACTCATCCAATTTGTTTTTTCCTGTTTTTCCCATTTTGTGGTGATTTTTTTAAGCTGAGTCCAAAATTCAATTCCCCCTTTTCCGGTTAAATCGCCTGCACCGAATTTTGAATCGTTCCATCCGCCAAATGAAAATGGTTCACGCGGGACAGGAACACCAATATTTACTCCAATCATTCCGGCGCTGGCACTTTGGGCTACCTCAGCAGCTATACCACCTCTTTGAGTAAAAGCTGAGGCTGCGTTTCCATAAGGCGAATCGTTTTCCAGTTTTATTGCTTCATCAATATTGTTTACATGAACAATTTCGAAAACCGGCCCAAAAACTTCACCTTGAGGCATCTTGATTTCAGGATCGGTATAATCAATTATTGTTGGGCCAATATAGTATCCGTTCTTATCACCCTTGCCTTCAACCTGAGCATTTCGGCCATCAACAAGTATTTTTGCTCCTCTCTGCTCAGCTTCATTTATATAATTAATGATCTTGTCTCTGGATTCCGGTGAAATGATAGGCCCCAGGTTAAACCCGGGAATAACTTTACGGGTTTTGTCGCATAATTTGCTGATGATATGGCTAACATCACCGACGGCCACCATTACCGAGGCAGCCATGCATCTTTGTCCCGATGTTCCTGTAAATGAGGCGCAAATATCTGTGGTTGTCATTTCAAGGTTGGCATCAGGAAAAACAACAAGATGGTTTTTCGCTCCACCAAGAGCCAGACACCTCTTGAGATTATAGGTTGCACGCCTGTAAACAACCTTAGCAACTTCGGTTGAACCCACAAAAGAAACGGCCTTGATTTTGGGATGATCACAGATAGCTTCAACAATTTCTTTACCTCCATTTACAATATTTAAAACACCGTCAGGTAATCCGGCCTCCTTGAACATTTCTGCAATTTTACTTACTGTTAAAGGAACTTGTTCAGAAGATTTAAGTACTACGCTGTTGCCGAGAGCAATGATGTTGGGAATGGTCCAATGAGGAACCATGTGCGGAAAGTTAAACGGGCAAATTGAAGCTACTACTCCCAATGGAACATATTCTGTTTGGCAAACTACACCATCGCTTACTTTAAGGATTTCACCCGTTGTGATCTGAGGTATGGAACACGCAAATTCGGTAAGCTCGATACTTTTTTCAACTTCAGCTATTGCCTCATTCATGTTTTTGCCATTCTCTTCATGAATTAATGACGCAATCTCTTTGATGTTTTTTTCAACTATGTTACGGTAGCGGTAAAGTACTTCCGATCTTTTTTTTGAGGTTTGCCCTGCCCAATTTGGAAAAGCATTCCAGGCTGCATCAACAGCTTTATTCAGATCATTAGCGGTGGATAATGGAACTGTGGAAATTACCTTGCCATTGAGTGGACTGTAAACATCCATTCTGGTATTTTCACTATCAACAAATTCTCCGTTAATAAAATTTTTTATTTCTGCATATTTCATATATATTTCCTTTTTTTAAATGAGCCCATAAAATTAGAAAAATTTTCCAAGTCAGTGAAATAAATGTGTTTTTATTAGATAACATTGAGTTTACTACGAAAATACACATTTGAAATTGTTGAAAATAAAATAAAGGATGAACTATGACAAAAATAAAAAGCATATATTTGACCTATTATTCAAATTTATCGAATTTAATAAACATACCGGTATTATCTGAAATGAAAACAACTAAAAATATAAAAAATGAGGTACATGGAGTTTTTCCATTAAGAGAGGAGAAAAAAGCTGTTTCAGGTATCAATGAAATAGCAAAAGCATTTGCAGAGTTGGAGCAGGCCATACATGCAACTTTAGAGGTTTATTCCAATATCCACCGTGGTAGTGGGCACAACTCAATGGTTTCTACATATTTATTCGAGCATGCAAGAAACATTGTCCTGGAATATCTGGGGCTGAACAAAAGCAGGTACGTAGTAATCTTTTGCACACCCAAAAGAGAAACTGCACTCAAGAAACAACTTAAGCCGGGGAGTTATCAGATTGTGTCAAGTCTCGAAATAGGTTTAAGATTGGGTGTAAGAGCATTAGCTGTTAAAAGAAAGACGCTGCCCCGAGGCACTCCTTTCCTGGCCGGTGGAGGGACAGCAAAACTTATTTCTAAAGATTGGGTAATCTGGGCCGAAGCACCTGACAAGTTCGAAGCAGGCACTCCTGCAATCGTTAATGTAATTGCTTTTGCCAAGGCACTCCTTCTTATTCGGAAATTTGGAAATGACATTTTCCAAAATTCGATCACCGAAAAACTTTCAACCACTGAAATACTGTACAATGATGAGCTTGAAAAATACTCCGGGAGAAAGTTATTGGATCAACTAAAACATATCCTAATAGGCCGCAATATTCATGTCCCGACAATGAAGGGTGACAGGGCATATATCCATTTGGATAATAGTGCAAGCACTCCTACATTCGACCCGATATGGAATGCTTTTCGCCAAACATGGTGCCAACCTGAAACAATACAACATCAGGTCATTCAAGAGGTCAGGTCAATTGTCGCCGGATTTCTTGGAGCACCCTTGTCTGAGTATGATGTGATCTTTACTTCCAATACTACGGAAGCCATCAATCTCGTTGCTGAAAGTTTGAGCCGGGAATCTGAAGACGGTAGCGATACGGTTGTACTTAACACACTTCTTGAACACAATTCAAACGACTTACCCTGGCGTCAAGTTCCCGGATATTCGTTGGAACGGCTATCGGTAACCCCTGAAGGTTTTATGGATTTAAAGGAATTGGACACACTACTGAATGCCTATAACCGAAATGATCAATATGGAAAGAAGCGAATCAAACTTGTAGCAGTGAGTGGTGCTTCGAATGTCCTTGGCGTATGCAATGATTTAGATGAGATTAGTAAGATCGTTCGACAGTATGGAGCACATTTTCTGGTAGATGCAGCACAGTTGGTTGCCCACCGCCAGATCAATATGAAAGCCAGCGGAATTGATTATCTCGCTTTCTCTGCTCATAAAGTATATGCTCCATTCGGTTGCGGAGTGCTGGTGGTAAGAAAAGGCCTTCTTAATTTCGATTCTGCAGAACTGGAGTTAATCAAATCATCAGGTGAAGAAAATGCCGGTGGGATAGCTGCATTGGGCAAGGCGTTTGTACTTTTACAACGGATTGGAATGGACCTGATCAAGGAGGAAGAAGAAACTTTGACCAGAAGGCTTTTGAATGAGTTGTCGCAGATACGTGGCCTCAAAATATACGGGATAAATCACCCTGATTCTCCGAAGTTCTTCCAAAAGATAGGCGTCGTTGTATTTAGCCATAAGAGTATTTTGCCCGGCCGGATAGCAAAAGAACTGGCCATGCAGAGCGGTATCGGTGTGCGATATGGTTGTCATTGTGCTCATATCATAGTTAAGCGCCTTCTCAATATCAGCCCCCTGCTTGAGCGATTTCAGAGCCTGATCCAGACACTGTTCCCAAGGTTAAAGTTACCTGGCCTTGTTCGTGTGAGCCTGGGTTTAGAAAACAGCGAAGAGGATGTTGAAAAATTTATTCACACGCTAAGTGAAATCACTAAACAACCTCAGTCCACAGCAGACAAGCAATCTTTCTCTACGGAAAACGAAACACGCAGGTTGTCGAAGGCTGATGTAAAAAAGCAAATTAAGGATTTTATAAGTGCTTCTGCCATGAAGGTTTATTCCCATGCAAAGAATTAATTTACAGCAAACTTCTGCATATCTAATTTCCTGAAAATATTTCTTTGTAATTTTTCTCTATTTCAGCAATTTCATCATCTGTTAATTCCTGAAACTTTTTATTCCTTGCTCTTTTTGATATTGCTCCTTCATTTTGTTCTAAGAAACGAACTAACAAAGCTACCAATTTATCTGGCATTTCAAATCCGTTATCTAAATATTTTTTGAATTCGTCGTATTTCGAAAGATAAGAAATTTCGTTTGGAATAATATTCTTAATTGTATCGCTCACGCAATCATACAGAAATTCAGCTTGTTTTGTGGCATCAAAATAATGATAATAGTCTATCGTATTGTTGAGTACATCTACATTGTGGTCTTTGGTTTCTTTCCAATCAATAAAGTCTAACAAGGGTAGGGAAAAATATTCCATGGCTTTTCTGTAATCATCAATATGATCAAGAATAGAAGCAGAAACAGGAAAGATTATCCCTTGTTGGGCAAATTGTTTTTTTGCCAAAATATGATGTATTAAATAACGATGGATACGTCCATTCCCATCTTCAAAGGGGTGAATAAATACAAAGCCAAACGCAATTATGGCAGCAGATATTACGGCATCTATTTCATTTTCGGATAGTATTTTGTTGGTAGCGAGCAATCCATCCATTAACTGCTCAATATCTTGCCATTTGGCTGAAATATGGTCTGGTAGGGGTTCGCCTGTGCTACGGTCGTGTTCGCCAACAAAACCGCCTTTTTTACGAAAACCCATGTCAACAAAGCGAGTATTTTCTATAACTACTTGTTGTAATCTTATTAATTCTTCCTTGCTAAGGCCTTTTGTTCCTGCCTGGCCTATCACTTTTCCCCAGCGGGCTGTCCGTTTGCTTTTAGGGCTTTCTCCCTCAATGGTAAACGATGCTTTTGAATCTTTTAGTAATAAAAATGCTGATGCTCGTTGCAAAATATCTTTTCGAATGCCTTTGAGATAATCGTTTTTTTTGGCTTTAAAATTATCGTTGATGTATTGCTCTAATTTGGGTGTTTTAAAAACTAATGGACAAAAATCTTTTGTTCCCGGTAGGTTGTTATTAATTCTATGGCGTGATGACCTTATACCTTCATAAATACTGTATTGAAGTTTATCATCTAATAGAGGAATGTATTTAATTCTTGTGTCAGCATCATTTAGTTCTAATTTTTTATTTAATAACCATTCGTATAAAAACCATATTTTTCTACTGTATTGGCCTGCAGGTTCTATATTAATGAGTTGTGTAACTTCAGTTGCTTTTAATTTTCCAAATAATTTTTTTAATAATAATAGATTTATACCTTCGTATTTAACAGCAAATATTAATTGTTTATATAAATTGTCTTCCGGTTTGTATTTTGAAGGAAAAACATTCCAGCCACGCTTTTTGTACTTTCTGTTTTTACTGCATATTAATGATATTGTATCAGGTATAGGTACTTCTAAATCATAGGCATTTATGATGGAGGCATAGCCCTCAATACTTCCTTCTTCAGGAGTTGTTCTTCCGTGAAAAACAGATGCTTTTACTGAAAAATGCACGTTATTCATATTGTTTTATTATTAATGCACGTTTATTTTTTTGTAAAAATACATAATATTTATTAAAAACGCACGGAAAAACCGAAAAACGCACGGAATTTATATTATAATATGATTTTTGTACGGTACTTTAATAAAATTATAACATTTTGAATTGTATGCTGCGAAGATATATTAATTAGATTTTCTGCAGGATTTGGATAAATTACAATTGAATTTTCTAATACTTGTTCGGGTTGATTGGGCATACCTAATTTTCTAAGAATATTCTTTTATAATTCTTCTCTATTTCAGCAATTTCATCAGAAAAATAGTTATAATTGGTGAAATATAATTATTAACTTATTATTTTAGTGAAAAGCACTTACAATTTATACAAACATCCCCTGTAATAGTTCCTTTATATATTATTGGGTTTGTTCTATTTGCTCACTTACAGCATTTATTTCCTTATTTATTTTACTTACTTCTAAATCTTTTACCATAATAACAATCCTACGGATTTTTGATATAATTAATCCCGTTAGGGATGAAATTATGGTAGTATTTGATGTTTGAAAGACCATTTAAAGCCTCGTAGAGGCGAAATTATTTTTTCATGCGTTTGCCCTGCAACCCTTACATTCATTGTTGTTATTTTTCACAGGGCTTCGTTACACTTCACCCTGTGCTATTACATCTCATCCCTTTAGGATTATTGTTGAGCTATTCTTACACATTTTTAGCCTTTTCCTTCAACAACTAAACTGCGAAGCGCAATAAATCTCAAATCTTCACTTCACAGTAAACATCTGAATTTCTATCCCCTTAGAAGTTTCAACCCTGATAATATAAACACCGGTTTTAAAATTGCTTGTATTTATTCTGGTGCTATTTCCATGGTAAATTGTTTGGCCAACATAGTTGAAAATCGTAATATTGTTGATTGGATTCGGAGAAGATATATTAATTAGATTTTCTGCGGGGTTTGGGAAAATTACAATTGAATTCTCTTCATTATCTGTCGATTTTTTTATGTTAACAACGCAATATTTCCCATCTTCGGCAGGATAGATATTTTCTGTGTAGCCATCATAAATATTTTCTATTGTAAACTCAACGTTTTCAACATTATTTGAAAAATGGCTCCAAACTTTCAATATTATCGGAGCTCCTTGCTCATAACCAATTTCTTCAGATAAAGTACTAAAAACTGGAAGTTCATTATCTAAGAAATAATTGGAATTAATCTTTATTGCCCCAAAAATTTCATTCTCTCCATAAGCGGCAACTTCATCTCCAATTTCCAGGCCCGAAACATAAATTGTAAAAACCGGATCGGCTGCATTCCCGCCTTTAAAAGTGAAATATTCGGATTGAATATCCAATTGGTTTCCAGATTTCTTTTTTGAAACCGGATAAATTAAAACATCACTTTGATTCATCCTTACCAAATATGCTTCACCCGGAAAAAGGTCACCTATTCCATTTACCCAATTCGGCCCAATTTTTCTTAACATATTTCCGGTTGAATTTCTGACAAAGTCGAGATTATCTAAAATATCATTAAAAGCGATCTCTGCATCCATTGGGTCGGTTGGTAAAAAGCTAACGAACTGATATCCCTCAATTAAAGAAATTGGAGTTTGCGGGTCAATTAAATCGCCGCTAATTGAAAATTCATCCTCATTATTCATCCTGAATAAATAGCCTTCGGTAGTTATCCAGTCGCCAATGCCGTTAATCCAGTTTGGCCCGATTTTCCTAAGCATATTTCCCGAAGTATTTCTAACAAAATCCAGATTATCTAAAATATCATTACAAATAATTTGCATATCGGGATTTTCCGGATTGAGATATGAGGAAATAAACTGATAACCGTAAGTAAGAGAATATTCCTGAATCTCTGATGATGAAACTAAAATCGGAATAAAATAATCCATTCCATTATTATTATCCCAGGTCCCATTATTATAATGAATTACAAAATCAATTCCATCAACTACTTGCTCAGGATCATTAAACGGATCCAGGGTAATTGATAAAACATTATTTACATCCGGGCCATCAAATTCAGATTCAATTGCAGGGCCGGTTCCATTAAACAAGAATGATCCCTCCGGCCAATATGATAAAACAGGAGTTTGCCAAGAATTTCCATCGACACTAACTCCCCAGTGAAGATTTGCCCCAACTACCGCCTCTCCGACAAATATTTTAATCGTATCGTTTTGATCCGGGTTTTCCGGTTCCCAATACACGCCTGTAATTCCTTGTCCCTGAATGCTAATATGATAATCATTGCCGGAGTTATTATCCCATGAATTATCATCATAATGAATTACGAAAGCAATAGAAAACACTTCTTGTGCAGGATCATTAAATGGCCCGAATTGAAGAGTCAATTCATCGTTGCCATTTTCGTTCAATGGAGTTTCGACAGCAGAGCCTGTTCCGTTAAATAAATAAGTTCCTTCAGGCCAATAAACTTCATCGGGTGTTTGCCAGCTACTTCCCTGATTATTTACACCCCAATGGAGTTTTCCGGTAGTCGGTGGATTTGTAATAGTAATTGTTATAATATCATTTTCATCAGGATTCTCAGGCTCCCAGCTTATATCATAATCTCCTCCGGGGCCTCCCGGATTATATTCCCCCACATAAACATGCTGAATAGGAGTTTTGAAAACATTTCCGTGATTATCAATAGCTTCAATATAATAATCAATTAAAGTATCCGATAATCCTGTGATCTCGGCATAATATTCGTTTGCAATGTAATCGGGTAAAATAAAGAAGTTAATATCAGGATTTCCGGTAACATTATCTATCGGAAAAATTCTTTCGGTCATGGAAATTGAATTCCAGTTTTGTACGCCTGCTCCACCGGTGTAGGTATCGTTATCATTATCCGTAAGAGGATTAATACCATCATTATCTAATCTGTATTTTAAATTCACAGATTGCAATCCAGAAACATCATAAGCAAAAGTCCAAACATGGAAATCCGAAGAATTTTGATGTTGTTGGTAAGCATAAGTCGGGCCAAAACCAATTCCTCCCGGATTATACGGATACCGTTGAGGAATAAATACAGTTGGGGTAGTATTGTCAACACCGGGATTGGAATTTATCATTTGGTCGGCAAAATTGCATGCAAGATTACAGGCAAGTGATTGCTTGACTTCCATATCAAGAGAAGTGCCGTAATACATATATCCGCTTGTGTATCCGGGCAAAAGGTGATGCCAGGCTCTTTCAGCAAGGTTAGAAGAAGAATTAGGATAAACAATATCCTGAATATCAACTCCGCCTGCAAGGTCTTCTGCGGTTACAACCCTGTTTTCCGCAGCTACAAGAACTGCCCAATTCCTGACATCTTCAGTCCACCCATTTTCATCAAATTCATAGTCTTGCGTGTACATTGGCCAAATCCAGTTTATGAACTGCGGATGTCCCCAGTCGTTAGCGGCATTAAACCATGACCCATCCTCAACATGCACAATATCATTCTCCGTAACAGGATGGTCATCTAAAAATTGTTGAATTGTCGAAGGGACATAACCTTGCGAAGCTGCCTGATTTGCAAAACCCGGAACGGAGTTGTTGTAATAATCATATCCGCCTCCCCAGGCATTATCACCGTCATGTGCCATCAAAACTATTGAAGGTTGAGACGGATCATCAAAAGGTGCAATATGGGAATCTATTTCGCCTGTCCCCATAAGTGAATAACCATTCATATAACTTAGCAGATCGCTCATTGGAACTACCGTAATTATATATTCCTCTTCCGTTTCAGGATCAACATATTTTGCTTTATGAGCCTGATAACAAAACGGAGCAGCAAAGGCACCTCCCCTGCCGTCAATTTGACCGTTCCACCAATTATTTCCCGCAAAATTGGTAACATCTGCATAATTTGGAGGATCAATATTACAACCCGAAGTTCCAAAATTTAAAGGATAATCGGATAGTGTACGTGCAAGATGGCTGTTAGCAATTACCGACCATTCAAAACCTTCCTCAGAAAGAACTTTAATAATTCGTTCACTAAAAGAACACTCAGCCGGCCAATAACCTTTTGAATAATAAGGATTAGAGCCAAAGGTTTGTGTATAAATATGTTTATGTGCCTGAATTTGTTTTTTAAGAACTTTATCGCTTAATAAAGGGCTAAGTGCATGATGCATGGTAAAACCTACAACATCCATTCTCGGATTACCACCTGAAGTTTGCCAGTTTCGGGCAGTAATAAAATTATTATTCCATCCGTTTGAATAACCCCATTGTCCTGCATTTGCAAGGCTGTTAATATTTTCTATCAAACATCCTGAGTAATTTACCTGAGCACCGGCTTCCGGATGTCCAAGCAAAGATTGAACAGCATCCTTTGTCCGCCATTGATAAACAGCTTTCCGGTCATCTTTATTAAATATTTCTTCAAGATCATTTAAAGGGTGTTGTTGTCCGTCGGAGTACCAGTTTCCATTATTATTTTTTAACCAATCCGATTCATAAACTGTTTGGTAGTGATATTGATCCCATTGGCTTTGTTCCGGCCAATAATTGGGTTGCTGTAAATGCCATAAATAAGTTGTATGAACCTGTGCAAAAAGATAATGGCTTAATAAACAAATAATGATAATAAGGAATAGCCGGATTTTCATAAATTCACGTTTAAATATTTATTTAAGAACTTTAAAAAAGACAAAACTAACGAAAAAGTGCAAAATATCATCGTTTTTGATTTTTGATTTATAATATTAAACCGCAAAGATCGCAAATAAACGCAAAAATTTTTGCGTTTAATAGCGTGCATAGCGATTGGTAGAATAGAAGTTATTACAGAAAATAGAACTGCAAAAATTGATACTTTTTAATCATAAAATAAATATTGAAATTTTTAAAAAAAAAGCTTGCTAATAAAAATCATTTATTTACTTTTGCAGTCCTCTTTTAGAGGAGAGATGGGAGAGTGGCTTAATCCAGTAGTTTGCTAAACTGCCGTACTCGAAAGGGTACCGGGGGTTCGAATCCCCCTCTCTCCGCAGAAAAGAAAAAACGTTCTTTATGTTATTAATATTTAAGGGACTATGTCTCACAAAAATAAACGGGGTATAGCGCAGTCCGGTTAGCGCACCTGCTTTGGGAGCAGGGGGTCGTAGGTTCGAATCCTACTACCCCGACATCAACAATAAAACGGTTACATTTGAAAAAGATGTAGCCGTTTTTTTTTATAAATTATAACAAATTCTTATCTCCAGATTGGGAATAAGGGGGGCCGTCCGTACGAACTACAACGACATTTAAAAGGATTAATTTATTGAAACATAAGTTAATCCTTTTTTTATTTAATATTATGGAATATAGCGCAGTTCGGTTAGTGCATCCCGACTTGGATGTCGGGAGGGTCGTCCATACGGACTACCCAGACTTGTTTATCAATACTTTTAAAATTCTAACAACTCTGCATAAATCCTGTAATTCTCCAAATCGAAACAAACGAAAATAACTTTCTCAATTGAACTATCGTTTTCAAGAAAATTTTTCACTTCTTCAATGGCAATTTTGGCTGCTGCTACTTTAGGAAAACGATAAACACCTGTGCTAATATTTGGAAAAGCTATTGTTCTACAATTATTTTTTTTTGCAATTGCAAGGCTGTTTTTGTAGCAAGTTGCCAAAAGTTCATCGGCTTTGCTTGAGTTTTTTCGCCAAATTGGGCCAACAGTATGAATTACAAATTTTGCCGGAAGTTGATAGCCTTTTGTTATTTTAGCTTCTCCTGTCGGGCAGCCGTTTAAAGTTCGGCATTCTTCAAGTAGCTGTGAACCGGCAGCTCTGTGAATCGCTCCGTCAACTCCTCCCCCACCAAGAAGTGAGGTATTTGCAGCATTTACAATTGCCTCAACTTTGAGCTTTGTGATGTCTTCTTTTGTTACTTTAATGTTATTCATTTGTCATTCGGTTGCCTGACCACAGAGGCTTTAGCGTAGGTGGGTCATTAAGTAGTCATTAATTGTCATTTAATGGTCATTCGATTGCCTGCCCACAGTAGCTTTAGCGTAGGTGGGTCATTTAATGGTCATTCGATTGTCATTTTCTCTATTTCCATATTTCCCTTATTCCCCTTATTTCCCTCTTCAACTTAAAATTCAGTTTTCCGAACAAAAAGTTGGGCTGTTTCATATCTTACCACTTTAATTTTTTCACCTTCTTCAATAAATCCTGATTCGGCGGTTGCATCAAAAATCTCGTCTTCAATTTCAACTTTTCCGGCAGGCCTTAGAATAGTTTTTGCATATCCGGTTTTCCCTATCATTGTCAAATATTCAGCATCGGCTGAAGTAAATCCATCTTTAACCTGCTGAGTACTTGCAAGTGCCAATTGTCCAAAAATAGTAGAAGTAAATATTTTTTTACTTATATAAAATGATAAAATCAAAGATAAAAAAGCAGCAGTTATTACAATAAAGAAGGCTTTTATCAATTGAAGATAATTGATATATATAAAATCAAAACCGAAATTTTGGACCATTGAAAGTGTAAGTCCGACTATAATAAACATGATACCTGTAATTCCAGCCACGCCAAAGCCCGGGATCACAAATATTTCGACAGCAACCAGAATTACTCCAATTATAAAAACCAATATTTCCCAGTTATTGGCAAGCCCTTCGATATAATGAGGTGCAAAATATAATAATGCGGCAATAATTGATGCAACAAGTGGGAATCCAACTCCAGGCGACTGCAGTTCAAAATAAATTCCACCAATTATTATCATAATCAAAATTCCACTGATCATAGGATTAATCAGAAAACCTATAATTTTATCAGTAGTCGTCAGTTTTTGCTCAATTATTTCATAATTCTCGAAACCTGCATCATTTAATAACTCACGAATATTTTCAGCTTTTCCTTCACAATATCCATGTTTGATTGCTTCAGAAGTAGTGAATGTCAAAACATTGCCTGTGTCGCTGATGTTTTCAATATAAATTCTCGGGTCAACCATTGCCTGGGCAATTTCAGGATCACGGCCTTTAGCCTCGGCCGTTGAACGCATCATCGAACGCATATACGATTGATATTTATCGGGAAGTGGCTTTCCGGTTTGATCAACAACGGTCGCTGCTCCAATATTTGCTCCCGAACGCATATAAATACTATCACAAGCAATTGATATTAATGCACCTGCCGAAGCAGCATTATTATCAATAAACACATAAACAGGTATTTGTGAGTGTAAAATAATAGTTCTTATTGAATCAGCGGCATCAAGCATTCCACCGTAAGTATTCATGTGGATCAGAATCAGATCTGCATTAGTGTCCTTAGCATGCTGAAAAGCATTTTTTGTTTTCCGCCAAATCGGTGGTGCAATTTCTTCTTTAATATCAAATTTGAAAACTTTTATTTTTTTAACACTGTCATTTCGAACCTCATCAGCATTTACCTGATTTGTAATTATATTTAATAATATAAATAAAAAAATGAGAAACGATTTTAAGATATTTGAAGCAATTTTTTTCATAAGAACAATTTAACCATTCATTATTTCATTATAATCAATTATTTTCCGCATGCATTTTATTATAAAGTTTTTTCCATGCTTTACTTCTCCAATAAGTTCTTCTCCAATACTTTCCCCATCTGATATTTGTCCAAAGACGTTCATGAAGGTAGTAGAACGCTAATTTAGCAACTACATCTATAGTCGTTATAAATGTGGCAGTTTCTAATACCTCATCCAAAGATTTTTCTGAATAGCGCCTGAAAATTACAAAAGTGATTAAAAAGGTAGTTGATGAAGCTATAATTCTCCAACTAAAAGCTTTAAGAATACTTCTTACCGGACTGTCTTTTGTCTTCAAATTATTATTTAACTCTTTTAAATCTGTGTTTTCTTTATCCATATTTATTACATAATATAGCTGAAAATCATTTTTTTATACAAAATATCTTAATAACAAATCAAAAAATTCTTTATGAATATTTGAGTTTGTTGAAATAATTTCTTTTCCGAAAATAAAATTATTTCCTCCTGAAAAATCGCAGTTTGTTCCACCTGCTTGATTTACAATAATAGTACCTGCAGCCACATCCCATGAACTTAATCCATATTCATAAAAACCATCAAAACGTCCGCATGCAACCCAAGCCATATCAACAGCAGCCGAGCCGAGACGCCTTATACCTGCTGTGTTTTCAATTAAATATTTAAACAGATCCAAATATTCGTTCAACCTGCCATAATCATAATAAGGAAAACCCGTTGCAAGCAGTGCATTATCAAGAGTGTTTGTTTTAGTAACTTTAATTTCTGATCCGTTAAGGAAAGCTGGACTATTTTTCCATGCGTAAAAACATTCATTCAAATTTACTTCATTGATTACACCTGCCACAATTTCATCCTTGTCGAGAAGTGCAATACTCGTTGAATACAAAGGAATTGAATTAATATAGTTTGTTGTTCCATCTAAGGGGTCAATAATCCATTGGAAGCGTTTACCTTTAGTTGAAGCAGTATTTTCCTCAGTAATAAATCCGGCTTCAGGCAGTATTTTTGAAAGTTTTTCAACAATCATTTTCTCAGATGTCTTATCAACCCAGGTTACAAAATTATGCTTTCCTTTTTCTTCAATATCTTTAGGATTAATATTGTGAATTTCTTTTTTTAAAAATTCACCTGCTTCACGTGATAATTCGCAAACCTGCTTTGTAATTAATTCAAAATCCATCTTTTAAAAATGTATTTATTATCTTAAGATTCAGCTTAATAACAAACTTCATCTTTATAAACAATTAATTTAAATCTTTAAATTTCATGGGCAAAGATACGAATAATAATTTTTATTACCTTTGAATTTTAGTACAAACTAAAATTTGTTTTGGCATATTACTTGACATTGTTATAAAATTATTGAAAATAATATTGAAATTTTTTAGAAAAAAAGATACAAAATAATTGTCTATTAATTAATGTCTGACCATAAAGTCGTTTAGAAAAAATACATTGGACACTAATTACACTAATTTTCACTAATTTAATTTGTGTGAATTTGTGTCATTTTAAATGTTTATAGATAAACACTAATTAAACCAAATGCCAAACCTTTTAATTATTTTTGCAAAATTGTCATAAATTTTTACTGACAAATTGACTTAAATTGAAAATATGAATACTGAATTTAATAATATGATGTTTAATTTCTCAGATTTTAATTCTGAAGCTGAATTTATTCCTTTGCTTTCGTCGGAAGATGAAGAACAAATGGGTTCTGAAAAAATTCCCGATCATTTACCAATACTTCCATTAAGGAATACTGTGTTGTTTCCGGGAATAGTGATTCCAATAACCGTAGGCAGAGAAAAATCGATCAAATTAATACAAGACGCCAATAAAAAAGATAAGATTATTGGAGTAATTGCCCAGAAAGATATTGATGTTGAAGATCCTACAATCGAGGATTTAAATAAAGTCGGTACTGTTGCTCACATTTTGAAAGTATTAAAAATGCCTGATGAAAGTACTACAGTAATAATTCAAGGGAAAAGCCGGTTTATGGTCGAAGAATTTGTGCAATCCAAACCTTATTTTAAAGCAAAAGTTGCAAAAGTTTCAAATGATGAGATAGATATTAAAGATGAAGGATTTATCGCTCTATTATCCTCTTTAAAAGACCTTTCGATACAGATAATCAAGCATTCTCCAAATATTCCGAGCGAAGCTTCATTTGCTATAACAAATATAGAAAGCCATATTTTTCTTATCAATTTTATTTCCTCTAACCTAAATGTTAGTGTTTTAGAAAAACAAAAACTGCTTGAAATTACAGATATGAAAGAGCGGGCAAATTTATTGCTTTCTTCTCTAACCAAGGAATTGCAAATGCTTGAGCTTAAAACACAAATTCAAAGCAAAGTAAAAGTTGATCTTGATAAACAGCAACGCGATTATCTTTTAAACCAGCAATTAAAAACAATTCAGGAAGAATTGGGTGGTGCTACAAATGAGCAGGAAATAAATGAGATAAAGAAAAAAGCGAAGAGTAAAAAATGGTCGAAAGAAGTAGCCGAAACATTTGCTAAAGAATTGAAAAAACTGCAACGCATGAATCCCGCTGCTGCCGAACATTCAATACAGATGAATTATGTTGAAACACTTGTTGAACTTCCCTGGAACCAGTTTACAAAAGATAATTACAGCCTTGAAAGAGCAGAAAAAATACTTGATCGCGATCACTACGGACTCGAAAAAGTTAAAGAAAGAATCATAGAACATTTGGCTGTAATAAAGCTGAAAAATGATTTGCGTTCACCGATTCTATGCTTTGTCGGCCCTCCCGGAGTTGGAAAAACATCACTCGGTAAATCAATTGCAAAAGCTTTGAAAAGAAAATATATACGCATGTCACTCGGGGGCTTACGTGATGAATCCGAATTGCGCGGACACCGGAAAACTTATATTGGAGCTATGCCGGGCCGTATAATTCAAAGCCTTAAAAAAGCCAAATCGTCAAATCCGGTTTTTGTGCTTGATGAAATTGATAAAGTAAGTGGAAATAATATTAGTGGTGATCCTCAAGCTGCTTTGCTTGAAGTCTTAGATCCTGAACAAAATGTTGCTTTTTACGATAATTTTCTCGAAATTGAATACGATTTGTCTAGAATAATGTTTATTGCTACGGCAAATACTTTAAGTACTGTTCATCCAGCCTTACGCGACCGAATGGAAATTATTGATCTTAGCGGATACTTGTTGGAAGAAAAAGTTGAAATTGCCAAAAAACATTTAATTCCGAAACAACTTAAAGAACACGGAGTTATTAGATCACAGGTTTCGTTCCCTAAAAATATTATTGAATCAATTATTGATGATTACACCCGTGAAGCAGGTGTCAGGTCGCTTGAAAAGAATTTTGCCAAGATCATTAGAAATAAGGCAAAATATATTGTTATGGAAAAGGAATATAATAAGAAAATTGATGAAAAAGACCTGCAAAAAATCATGGGGCCATCTATTTTTCAAAAAGATAAATATATTTCAAACAATATTGCAGGAGTTGTAACAGGTTTAGCATGGACCGCTGCAGGTGGCGATATTTTATTTATAGAAGTAAGCCTTAGCAAAGGAAAAGGAAATCTAACAATGACCGGTAATCTCGGCGACGTAATGAAAGAATCCGCAACTCTGGCTTTTGAATATTTAAAGGCTCATTTCCAAATATTAAACCTTGATCCTGAAATTTTTGAGAAATGGAATGTGCATATCCATGTTCCCGAGGGTGCAACTCCAAAAGACGGGCCTTCGGCAGGAATCACAATATTCACGGCACTTGCTTCTGCTTTTACTCAACGCAAAATAAAAGCAAAACTCGCCATGACCGGAGAAATTACCTTGCGTGGTAAAATATTGCCGGTTGGTGGAATTAAGGAAAAAATATTGGCTGCCAAAAGAGCAAAAATTAAGGATATTATTTTATCAGTGGAAAACAAAAAAAATATTGAAGAAATTAAAACCGATTATATTCAGGGCCTGAATTTTCATTATGTTGATGAGATGATTGAGGTTGTTGAAATTGCTTTGTTGAACGAGAAAGTTTAAAGTGCAGTAGAATATTGCTAATCCTATTTCTATTAAGTGGATTGAGATATTAATACAGGAAGTTTAAATTTGGCCTTCGTGTAAGTCCCAAACCGGAAAGCACATTTCATAATCATTCCAAATAATATCTCCATACTCAACTGAATAAGACTGAAATAATTGTTTATTTAAATATTTTTTTGTCATTGGATTTTTGGCATTTGTATGGAAATTTCCAAAATCAATAATTTTTTCTATACCATCAGAAAATAAAAAATCTATTTTATATTCTCCTAAATAATTAGCTTTTAGTATTGAAATAATCATAATCTTAAATTTTTTGGCATCTTCTTTTTTTTAGCAAAATTACAAAAAAACATTAAGTTTGCATGTGATTCGGTGAGCAAGTGCTTGAAAAGGGAATCCTGTGAAAAACGGGGGCTGTACCCGCAACTGTAATCCCTAACGATATTTTTTTATCGTTAAATTTTTGAAATACAAACCACTGCCAAAAGCAGTGAAATAATTTCAAGATGAAGGGAAAGCCAGAAAACCTGCCAAGTCATGGAAAAATGCTTTCGGGAAAAAAAGTACAAAAATGAGAAATAATACATTCTTAATAAAATTTGCAACAGTTTTAATTGTTTTATTCTTTTGCATATCATGCAATTCAAGAAAACATCAGGATGAAATTAGAAATTTAAATTCCGAAAAAATTAATTATTCCGCAAAAGCATTTCCTCAATTTGCAAAAGGTTTCAAAATCGAATATTTTGATAATTATAAACTTATAAAAATCTATAATCCAAGAGATACAAACAGGGTTTTAAACAAATATATTTTAACTACTAAAGATAATTTTGTATCGGATTCAATAAAAGGAGAACGGATTTTCATTCCTCTAAATAGTTTTGCCTGCCTGCATTCCACTCAAATAGGATATGCAAATCGTCTTGGGATTCTTGATGCAATTTGTGGAGTTTCTGAAGCACAATACATTAAAAACAAATATATTCATAAAAAAGTAAAGCAAGGAGAAATAATTGAATTTGGATCACCGCAAAACATTGATCATGAAAAGCTTCTTAGTATAAACCCCGATATTTTGTTACTTGCTCCCCATCCCGGAAATAGTTTTGAAAAACTTAAAGAAATTGGTATAAATTTGGTGATGAACACAAGCTTTCTTGAAACAACGCCTCTTGCCCGGGCAGAATGGATAAAATTTCTTTCTTGTTTTTTCAATAAAGAGGATTATGCAAATCAGGTATTTGATTCTATTGTTAAGAAATACCAGAATTTAACAGAACTTAGTAAAAATAAGAAAGGACTACCAAATATTTTTACTTCAAAAAAATACGGGCAAATTTGGTATTTACCAGGAGGAGAAAGTTATATGTCGAAATATTTTGAAGATGCAGGCGCAAATTATCTTTGGAAAGATAAAAAGACTTACGAAGCTCTTGCACTTGATTTTGAAACCGTTTATGCAAAAGCTGCATTTGCTGAATTTTGGTGTATAAAAGATTATTTCGATGGGGATTATTCTTACCAACAATTAGCGGCAGAATTTGAACCTTATTCTGATTTTAAAGCTTTTAAGGACTCGAATATCATATTTTGTAATACATTTAAAAACAGCTATTTTGAAGATGGGATTATGGAGCCGGATATTGTTCTTGCAGATTTAATAAAAGCGATACACCCCGAAATACTTCCGAATTATAAACCTAAATATTTTAAACGATTAATAAAATGAAAGTAAAAATTTTGATGATTCTCATAGACTTTATTTTCCCGCAAATGATGCAAATAAACGCAGAGTCGCAAAGGCGCAGAGAAAAATAATGTTACATTCTCAAATAACTGAAAATTAAATCTCTGCATCTCAAAGTCTCAACGTTCAATCAAACAAATGTTCTAAACGAATAACAAAAATATAAACAAATGAAACACCAATAGCAAGGCAAATTAGACACACACCTGCGTGCCTAAGCACTACGGTGCGCAGGCTCAGGATAATATAAATGAATTTCTCTGCGTCTTTGCGCCTCTGCGTTAAATTTTAAACAGATGAAAATAAAAGAAACAGATGGTATGATTAAACCAAACAATATCATTTTAAGCTTAATGCTTTTGCTTGGAATAATATTGTTTTTTGTTCTGAATATTGCCCTTGGTTCTGTTTATATTCCATTTCCTGAAGTAATTAAAATTCTCCTGGGACAGGAAACCGAAAATCAGGTTTGGGTAAATATTATTATCAAAAGTCGTTTACCGCAAACCATAACTGCCTGCTTATCCGGAAGCGGCCTTGCCATTGGAGGTCTTATGATGCAAACCCTTTTCAGGAATCCTTTGGCGGGGCCTTCAATTCTCGGGATCAGTTCGGGAGCAAGCCTCGGCGTAGCTATTGTGATTATGTTTGTGGGAAATATTGGAGGAATTGCCTTCTCCGGAATGGAAGCAATTGGTAATTTTGCTGTTATTTTTGCTGCTTTTGCAGGCTCGGTTTTAGTGCTTTTTCTTATTCTTTTTCTCGCACGTAAAGTTAAAAACAATGCCATGCTTCTTATAATTGGAATTATGGTCGGATACATAAGTTCCTCGTTAGTTGGAGTTTTGCAATTCTACAGCATAAGTGAAAACGTGCATGCTTTTGCAATTTGGGGACTTGCAAGTTTTTCCAATATTTCATGGAATCAAATGAAATTTTTTATTCCGGTTATTATAATGGGAATGATTTTTTCAATTTTTTTGATGAAAACATTAAACATGCTTTTGCTCGGTGAGAACTATGCCAAAAACCTGGGATTAAATATTAAACGGGCAAGGTTATTAATAATTCTAATAACAGGATTACTAACTGCTGTGATAACGGCATTTTGCGGGCCGGTAGCATTTTTGGGCTTAGCTGTCCCTCATCTTGCACGAATGCTTTATTCAACTTCAAATCATAAAGTTTTGGTGCCGGGTGTATTATTCTTCGGTGCATTATTAGCCTTATTTTGTAATCTGATTGCAAGAATGCCTGGTTTCGATGGAGCTTTACCAATCAATGCCGTAACTTCCATGATAGGAGCACCAATTGTTATTTCTGTTATTTTGAAAAAGAAGAAATTGCATTTGAATTAAAATTTAAAAGCCACAAATTCACAGATGAAAATTTTACATACCGAAAACCTAAGTATTGGCTTTAACAGAAAACGAAAGTCGGAAATTATTCTTCACAAGGGTATAAATATTAGCTTGAATAAAGGTGAGTTTGTTTGTTTGCTTGGGCCGAATGGTGCCGGAAAATCGACATTAATCAGGACTTTTGTCGGGTTTCATAAAGCTTTATCAGGTAAAGTATTCCTAAACAATAAAGAGATAAAAGCTTATTCAGAAAAAGAATTAACAAAGCAAATAAGTGTTGTACTAACCGAAAAAACCGACACTTCAAATATCACGGTAAATGAACTCGTTGCAATGGGCCGTTATCCATACACCGGATTTTTTGGAAAACTAACAACTGATGACCTGAGAATTGTTGACGAATCGCTTGAACAAGTTGGAATTGCAGAAATGAAACATAAACTTTGTGGTGAACTAAGTGATGGTGAAGCACAAAAAACCATAATTGCAAAAGCTCTTGCACAAAAAACTCCAATTATTATTCTTGATGAACCTACTGCTTTCCTCGACCTACCCAGCCGAATTGATATCATGCAATTACTTAAAGAACTGGCACATAACTCAGGTAAAACAATTTTACTTTCAACGCATGAACTTGATCTTGCCCTTCAGCATGCCGATCGATTATTCCTACTTGCACAAGGAAAAGAAATTAAATGTGGAACACCTGAAGACCTTGTTTTAAATAGAGATTTTAATAGTTTTTTTGAAAAAGAAGGAATTGAATTTGATAATAATTCCGGGAATTTTATAAGTACAGGTAAAAATTTGAAACATATCAATATTTCCGGAAGCGGAATAGAATTTAATTGGGTTTCAAGGGCTTTAAGAAGAAATGGCTTTATTCACAACGAAAACGCTGAAATTTGTATAAAAATCAATGATTCCGATAACAAGAAATATTCGATTGTTTCTAAAAATAAAACTGAGATAAAAGTTGATTCTGTTGAGGAGTTACTTTTTGAATTAAAGAAGTAAACCGCTAAGGCCGCAAATAAACGCAAAAATTTTGCGTATTTCAGCGTGCATTGCGGTTTAATAAAACAAAAGCGTTATAAGCAGAAAAATAATTTGTAACATTTACTATCTTGCGTTAACTAAATTAAAAAGCAAATAAAGTTTTTATGTCGGAAAAAGAAGAGCAATTTAAAAAGATCATCAAAGAAAATGAGCAAAGAATAAGCGGTATTTGTCGATATTATTCTTCAAACGAGGATGATCACAAAGATATGTATCAGGAAGTTCTTATAAATATTTGGAAAAGTTTAGAAAACTTTAGAGGTGATGCACAATGGAGTACATGGATTTATCGGGTAAGTGTAAATACAGCTTTAGGATTTGCCAAAAAAGAAATTCGCCGGCAAAAAATCTTTATTAAGCAAGATGATGAAAGGCTAAAAGACTTACTGGATTATGATGACTGCCCAACAAAAGAAAAGGAAATTATGCTTCAGGCTCTTGAAAATAAAATAAATATGTTATCGGTTGTTGATAAAATAATTATAACACTTGTTCTTGAGTCGGTTAGCCACAAGGAAATTGCTTCGGTTATTGGTATTACCGAACCAAATGTCAGAGTAAAAATTCATCGCATAAAAAATGAATTAAAGGAAATGCTGAAAAACTTAAATTTTTAAAACATCATTATGAAAAACAATAACGAAATAGATTTACAAAATATGGACACACTCATTCATAAACTACAATCAAAAGATAGAGAGTTTAAAAAAGCTGTCGGAATACTACAAATTTTCTTCTTTGTCCTAATGCTTATATATGTGGTTGTGTATGTTTTTAATCCGGATTTGAGCCTCAATCAAAGAATTGGTGGTATTTGTTATGTATTAGCTTTTAGCTTGCTCGCTTTTCATTTCAGAAAAAAACACACAAAATATAAAAATGTTAATTATTCGGCTTCTGTAAAAGAGCTTATGACTGAGGCTGAAAAACGATACAGGTTTTGGAAAGGCAACCAATTAATAAGTAGTGTACTAGCCATCATTCTGCTTGATGTCGGAACCTATTTAATTTTAATAAAGTATTCCTCTGACAAATGGTCGTTATTGCAGATATTCTTTGGAGTTCAAGTATTTTATTTAATCTCTGCAGCTATTGGTTTTATCATCGGATTTATAAATTGGAAAAAAGAAATTCGTCCATTTTGGAAATCTTTAAAAACAATGCTTAAAGAATTTGAGGAGTAAATAAAAGAATTTACAAGTACAATGAATTGAACGAATTTTTACTTTGCATTTCCAGTTAATTTAAATATTATTTACACATAAAAGACTGTAATTCTATCATGTATAGTCAATCGAAAATCAAAAATCCTCTTAAATCCTGATACCTACTATTAAAATATCATCTAATTGTTCTTCCTTTCCTTTCCATTTTGTGTAATGTTCAAATAACATATTCTTTTGTTCAGCCATTGATATTTCATTCATATCAACAAGTATATTTTTCAATCGTTTTAAAGTAAATTTTTTGTTATTCGCTCCTCCAAACTGATCAGTATATCCATCCGTAAAAATATATATCATATCTCCTTTCAAAAGTTCTATTTCATGATTGCTGAAGGATTTTGCCATCTTTATATGAGAACCTATTGGCATCCTGTCAGCTTTAATTTCATACAAACGACTAATCTCATTCCGAATATCAGGTATAATTTCCATTTTTTTACTTTCTACTGATTCTTCTACACTTCCATTAGAAAACAAACAATCTGAAGTTTCATAATCACCTATCTGTCGTACTAAATAAAACGAATTATAAGCTCCTGAAAACTGTAGTTTCTTATTTTCATCATCAATTATTATCAATGAGATATCCATTCCGTCTTTTGATTCACTTTCAAAACTTGCCTGATGTAAAGTACTTACAACATTATCGCGCAATTGATTTAGTATCTCATTAGCTTTCAGTATATTCATTTTAATAACAATCTCATTTAAAAAAGCTACCCCAAGCATACTCATAAAGGCGCCCGGAATTCCATGCCCTGTACAATCCACTGCCGCAATTATGGTTTGATTTCCTTTTTGTGTTATCCAGTAAAAGTCACCACTTACAATATCTTTCGGATGGTAAAAAATAAAATAATCCTTCAGAATTTTATTTATTTGTTTATCAGGTGGTAAAAGAGCTTTTTGTATTCTTTGCCCATAATTGATACTATCGGTTATACGTTGTTGCTGTTCCTTTATTTGGTCTCTTTGCCTGGTTGCCAGCAATCGTTGCGACTCAATTTTTTTGTTTTGTTCTTCAAGTAAGTGGTTGGCACGTTGTTTTATCCTATATTGATTGTATAAAATAAACGCTATTATAATAACCAAAACCAGTCCGAAAATTACAAATACTAAAGATTGTCTTTGTTTTTTCATCTCTGTTTGATGAATAATTTTATCTTTATTTAACAGGGCAATTTTTTTCTCCTTTCTCTCAAGCTCATTACGAAATTCAAGATTATTAATTTTTTCTTTACTTTCAACAGTAAAAATACTATCCTTAATATTTGAATATTTTTTATAATATTCGAGAGATGCAGGATAATTCTTCAATATCAAATAAACATCCGACAGTAATTTGCAGTTAGTTTTTATTTGTTCTCTAAGATTGGCTGACTTTGCAATTTCATTACTTTTTATCAGGTAATCCATTGCCATGGAATAATTTTTCAAGGCAATATAACTTTGAGCCATTGCTGTTAAAGTAGTTGATATTTCATATTGATTATTTATCTTTTCGCTTATATCCAAAGATTTTTGATAATAATCCAAAGCTTTAATATAATTGTCTGTTGTTTTATAAAAAAGCCCAATATTATTTAATGAACTCGCTATACCTTGTAAATCTCCTATTTCTTCTCTTATTTTAAGCGACTTTTCGTAATTCTCCATTGCTAAATGCAAGCTATCCATCCTTGAATAAGAGTTTCCTAAATTATTGTATGAATTTGCAATTCCATATTTATTTTCCAATTTTATTTGGATTTTTAAAGCGTCATTGAAATATTTTAATGCTGTATTAAAATATTTTTTCTCCTTAGATTCCGGTTGATTAGAACCAATATTTTCATTAACCGATCCGATTCCCGTATAACAACTGGCGAGCCCTATATCAAATTCAATTTCCTTAAATATTTTTAGTGCTTGTTGATAATGATCTATAGCAAAATCATATTCACCAATCCTTAAATATGAGTTTCCTATATTTAATAAATTTTTACCGCCGCTTAAAGTGTTGGTATCAGTCCGGTTTATTTCATAAGCTTTTTTATAATATTCTATCGACTTTTTGTAATTGCCTAAAGCATTGCTAATAATCCCGATATTATTATAAGAAGAGGCTATTTCGTTTTTTAAATCATTGTTCTGTGCCATATTAAGAGCCTGAAAATAACATTCTAATGCTTTTTCATTATTTCCTTTAAATTCATAAGCTACACCTGTATTGTTCAAGGCTTTGACCTGTTGTTTCTTATTATCTGTTTTTTCGGCTAAATCATAAGCATTCTTACTATATTCAAGACTTTTATCAAGGGAAATATATAAATATTCCTTTGCCAGTTTATTATAAATTTCCGCTTTACCTGCATCATCGGCAACGCTCAACAAATTCATAAGACTGTCGGTTTTTGTTTGACAAAATGATTCGGTTACAACAAAAAAAGCAGCAATAATTGCTATCGTTATAATTTTAATTATGTAATTATTTTTTAAAATTTTCATGTTCAATAGTATTTGTAGTATTTAAAAAAACATTCAAATTTACAATTTATTTTAACATTATGTTCAAGCTCAATATTCATTAATTTTAAAAAAAATAATTATAAAATTTTGTTTTTTCAATTTTTCTTTTATAATTTTACACCTTCTTAACAAGGAAATTAAATTTTAATTTTAGAAAATAAAAAGAAAATACCAAAAAGGATTAATATAAATTAACGAATTATGAAAAAATTAACAATTACTTTATTAATCACAATATTTTTTGTTGCAAATATTACCGCACAAGAAAGTTTTAATTGTGGCGATACTTTTACTGATCCTCGTGATGGCCAAACCTACAACACAGTTTATATTGGCAACCAATGCTGGATGGCCGAAAACCTAAATATAGGTACAATGGTAAATGGTATTGAACAGATGACAAACAATGCTATATTTGAAAAATACTGTTATGATAACAATACGAGTAACTGTGATATTTATGGTGGGCTTTACCAGTGGGATGAAATGATGCAATATCTAATTAGCCCAGGTGTACAGGGAATTTGCCCCTCAGGGTGGCATTTGCCAACTGATGCCGAATGGTGTATTTTAGAGCAGGAAGTTGATGCAACAATAACATGCAGTAGCACAGGCTGGCGAGGTGTTGACGGAGGAGGCAAACTAAAAGAAGCAGGCACAAGTCATTGGAGTTCACCAAATACGGGAGCAACAAATTCAAGTGGTTTCACAGGCCTGCCGGGTGGTAACCGTAACAATGGAAATTTCGAAGATATCAGTTTTAACGGGAACTTTTGGACATCGAATGAATTCATTACTGCCAAATCATGGATGCGTGGACTGGAGCATACAAGTGCTGAAGTACAACGAAGCAAAGACTGGAAAAGTAATGGTTATTCAGTCCGTTGCCTAATGGATGAAATAATTCTCGGTGCAAATTTTGAAGCTGAGCCAACCCTGGTCGCTGTATCTTCGCAAGTGCAATTCATTGACTTATCAATAGGTAATCGTACTGCTTGGCAATGGGATTTTGAAAATGACGGGACTATTGATTCCGAATTACAAAACCCAACCTGGACTTATAATGAACCTGGTATTTATACAGTCTCATTAACAGTAAGTAATGAAACAAAAGAAACATCCACCGAAATAAAAGAAGATTATATTTGGGTTGTTGACACGGTTGTTATTATTATTGATCCTGTTTCACAATCTTTATGTGAAGGTGAAAACTTATTCCTAAGTGTTGAGGCAACAGGTGATTCGCTTCACTATCAATGGCAAAAAAACGAAATAAATATTCCTGAAGCTATTAATAGCACTTATAGTATTGATAATGTATTAATAACAGATTCGGGTAATTACCGCTGTATTGTTTATAATTTGTTTAGCAGCGAGACGAGTGATAATGCAATTATTACGGTAAATCCACTACCTGTTATTGATCTTGGAGATGATACTTCTATTTGCCAGGGTGAATCAATAACCTTTGACCCTGGAAGTGGATACAGCAGCTATTTATGGCAGGATGGCTCTACTTCTCAAATATTTACAACCGACACTGCAGGGATATTTTGGGTAGAAGTATCCACCGTTTTTGCTTGTACAACAATTGATTCAATAAGTTTATCAATTGATCAAATCCCTTTGGCAGATTTCGATTATTCACAGAATTGCAATGATAAGACAATAAATTTTACCGATTTATCTATTGCAAACAATGGAGAAATCATCAATTGGTTTTGGGATTTTGGAGATAATTTTTCATCCGAAGATACCTCCATATTGCAAAACCCTTCATACTCGTATTCATCAACCGATATTTACGATGTGCAACTTTCGGTTGTTAATTCATCAGGATGTTTTGATGACACTTTAAAAAGCATAGAAATTATTGATCCTTTTACGGTAAATTTGGGTAATGATTCCTTAGTTTGCTGTAATTCAAATATTTCATTAACGGCACTTGCCGGCAATGGAATTCCGCCATATTCTTATTTATGGAGTACAGGTTCTACCGATTCTGTTTTATCCGCTTTGATTATTTCCGATACGGTTTTTTATATTGAAGTATATGATAACAATGAATGTTTTATAAGCGATACGATAAATATTTTCATACGGCCGGTTTTCGAAGGAGAGGAAATTTGTCTTGTTACAGTTGATTCCATTACAAATAAAAATATGGTAATATGGGAAAAAACACCGGATGTTTGCATTGAATATTATAATATTTACAAAGAATTTGCAACAAATGTTTATGAAGTTATAGGTACAGTACCTTATGATAGTTTAAGTGTTTTTGTCGATATGGAGTCTGAACCATTAGTTCATTCCGATAAGTATAAAATATCTGCGGTTGATTTATGCGGCAATGAATCCGAATTAAGCTCCTACCATAAAACAATAATATTACAAGCAAACATGGGTATTGGGCAGATAAATCTTGAGTGGATAAATTACGAGGGATTTTATGTAGGATATAATTACATTTATAAAGGCTCAACAAATAATTTAACTCTTTATGATTCCGTTCCCGGCTCGCAGGAAATGTATAATGATTTGTATCTTAATCCTTTTAAATTACAATATGCAATTGTTAACGATAAAGGTGATACATGTTACGCGTCAGAAGGTAAAGCTGCCGGTGACCCATATAGTCAATCGCTTTCCAATTTAAGGGACTTAACAATATTTGGTTTTCTTGTTGATGTGAAAGTTATGCTTGAAGGCCCCTTTAACGGCACAGACATGAATGCCGGATTAAATAATGATCTTCCGTTAAACCAGCCTTATAATATTCCTCCATGGAATTATATGGAAACTGAAAGCGTTGAAAACATTCCTTCACCGGATGTTGTTGACTGGGTTTTGGTTGAGCTTAGGGAAACAGCTGGTGATGCCTCAACAGCTACTTCCGATAAAACCATTGCAACCCGTGCAGGCTTTTTGCTTAAAGATGGAACAATTGTGGACCTGGACGGCATGGAACCAATGCACTTTGTTAGTGATGTTGTAGATAATCTATACGTAGTCGTCTGGCATAGAAATCATCTTAATGTTATATCGTCAACAAGACTGATAGAATCCAATGAAGTTTACAGCTATGATTTTACTATCGGAGCAGAACAAGCTTATGGCGGAGCTGACGGACATAAAGAATTATCAAGCGGAATTTGGGGAATGATAGGCGGCGATGGTAATGCAAACGGACAAATAGATAGCCCTGATAAAGAAACTGTTTGGGCATTAAATGCCGGTAATTCAGGATTCCTTTCAGGAGATTTCACAATGGAATTACAATTGGATAATAAAGATAAAAACGATATTTGGGAAGTTAACAACGGCCTTAGCACACAAACACCGGATAACAAAAACAACAATTCACAATTGACATGGCGTTTTGCCAATCCTTTGACAATACAAGGTTCACCTAAAGTTTTTCAATTTGATGTTGAACTAAAATGTGATGATCCGGGAACTTATCACACTCAAACCCAAATTTATTTTGAGTATAATACTTTGGCTTTTGGAGAAAACATTGATGGATTCGAGCAAAACCCTGATATAAACGAAAGAATAAGTTGTAGTTTCCTTGAATTAATGGATACAACAAAATATCGAATTACAAATGATGCTAATAATACTCCCGGCAGGTATGCAATACTAACTAAACCGATTAACGAGAATTATCCGATTCCTTTAAGTAATTTGACCGAAGTTAGTGATTTTTATAAAGGATTTTTAAGATTTCAAATTGAGATACAGGATACAACGCAACTTGCAGGAATATTTTTCTCCGAATGGCTTATGAATGGTGGGCAATATAATTTAGATATTGATTCAGATATTTTACCTGAAAAATACTTTAACCCATCTGTGTATTCAAATGATCTGATAAATATAGGTTTCGGGCCAACTGAATTAATTGCCGATTTTACTGCCGATAAAACAGAAGTTTTGGTCGAAGAATATATTCAGTTCACCGATTTATCTTTTGGCGATCCGATAAGTTGGGAATGGGATTTCGATTATAACGGAACAATAGATTCTTATGAACAAAATCCATTATGGGCTTATTCTGAACCTGGAACCTATACGGTTTCTCTTACAGTTTCGGATGGAGTAAATCAGGCTACGGAAACAAAAACGGAATACATTAATGTAATTGCCGAAGAAGTTGTTGCTGCTTTCGATGTCTCAGGCAATCATGGATGTTCGCCCTTTGAGGTAATATTCACCAACCAATCTGTCGGAACAATTATATCATATTTATGGGATTTCGGAGATGGTGAAACTAGTATCGAAGAAAATCCTGCACATACATTTAGCGGCTCTGATAATTACACAGTTATTCTTACCGTTATCGGTTATTTGAATAACGACATAGCAGAAGAAACAATAATTGTAGAATTAGCCGAACCATTAATAACATCCATTCAGGATAGGCCAAATGACCAAGGGGGCTATGTTTATTTGAGTTTTATAAAATCATTTTATGATAATGTAGTTCCAGGAGGTACAAAAAGTACAGAGGGTTACTCCTTCCAGCGATTAGATAATGAAGTATGGGTTTCTCTCTCTTCAATTTATGCAACAGGTGATGAAAATTACATTGTTCAACTAAGCACTTTGTTTGACTCAACAGCCAATTCAACCGGTTTAACATCATTTCGCGTAATTGCAGGAATGGACGAAGGAACATGGTTTTCCGAACCTGCGGAGGGGTATTCAGTTGACAATATTGCACCATCAGCACCTCAAGATTTAGATGGATTTGTTGTTGAAAATCACATTGAATTAGTATGGCAACCTTCTCCCGATGAAGACTTTCAATATTTTGCTATTTATAAAAGCGAAGAAAGTGGGAACTTCCAGGCTGAACCTTTCGCAACAACAATCGAAACAATTTTTATTGATAATGATCTTTCATCCGAAACAATTTATTATGTCGTAAGCGCTTTTGATTATTCCGGGAACGAAAGCGAGTATTCAAATGAGCTTGAAATTTCTTTGTTTATGTCACAGGAGATAGAATTATTTTACGGGTATCAATTTATTTCATCACATATTATTCCCGAAAATCCAAACATATTAAATATTTGTAACAACATATTACCAAATCTTGACTTTGTCAGAAATTCATCAGGGTTAATGCTACGTAAGATAGGCCCAATGTGGATTAATAGTATTGGAGATTGGGTTACAACTGAAGGATATATATTTAGGATGAATAATGCCGATAATTTATCTATAGGGGGTGAAATAATTGATCCGGAAACTCCAATACAATTGACTTCAGGTTACCAGTTTATTAGTTATTTACTTGTGGAACCTGTTAATGCCCTTATTGCTTTTCAAGATATTTTAGACAATCTTGATTTCGTAAGAAATTCCGATGGTAGTATGCTTAGAAAAATTGGACCTATTTGGATTAATGGAATAGGTGATCTTATCCCCGGTGAAGGATACCTTGTTAGAATGAACGATGCTGATGTTTTGATATATCCTGTTACGGATAAGAAATACACGGGTGTTTCTAATAAACAAACCGAATACTTTAATTTCGAAGGTGGAAATGCCGCCGATCCCATTTATTCAATTTATTTTGAAGGTTTGGAAATCGGTGATGAAGTTGCTACTTATGATGGAGATGTTAAGGTTGGAGCAATGAAAATTAATTCTGAAAATACTTTTGACAATGATTTGCCGGTATTTAGTACTTTAAATAGTGGAGCAGGATACAAAGCAGGGAAACCAATAACAATAAAAGTTTGGGATGCTTCAACTCAAAAATTAATTCCTTTTGAATACACTATGATTGATCCTTATAATGACGCTTATATGAAACAAGTTTATCCAACAGAAGATGGATTATATAGTATAATAAATATTAACAAAGGAGTAAATATTGAAAATGAAAGAGGAGATATTTCAATATTTCCAAATCCTTCGGAAGGAATATTTAATATTATGTTTAAAGGAATTGATGGAGATATGCAAATCAAAGTTATGGATATTCAAGGAAATGATTATCGAAACTTTGAGTTCTCCAGCCTAACCGGTTTCACAACAAAACAACTTGATTTGAAGGAATTGCCTGCGGGGGTTTATTTTATAAGCTTTAGCGGTGAGGATATTAGTTGGATTAAGAAAATTGTGATTCAATAAGAAATTAGACCTTCGAGGTTTTGAAAACCTCGAAGGTCTAAAAACACTCTATTTTTGAAAAATGGAATCCTTTTATATAATTCAATTATCTTCTTCCGATAAAAGCATTATATTCTACCATAGAAATACCTAAACCTTCTCTTATTACGTTGGCTTTATCCCAATACTGACTCATTTCTGCTCTTTCGGGATCAACACCTTTCGGTTGCGACTTCTTTGATTTCAAATATTGATGATTTGAAAAGTTGATGAACTGTACCACATATTTATAGGCTTCCAACTGGTCCATTTTTGGAAAAAGTTTTAATTCTTCAATTATCAACTCTACAAATTTTTCCTCTTTCATTTCTTTCCAAATCTTTAACACTTCTTTCTTATCTCTATTCGGTATTTTGATATAGGTATCGAAAACTTTATTAATATTTTTGATTTCCAGAGTATCAACAACTTCGTTTACTCCTGCAACAGCAACCATTCCTCCGTAAACAATTTGTAAATAATTAAACTTTGCCATTATTTTTTCCTTTTAATAATTGATTAAAACATTTTGTAAATAGAACACGAATACAAAAATACTAAACAAATTTTAATTAACAATATTTTTTTTGCCTCTAATTTTAAAAAAATATATTTTGTCTCAAAATAATTGTGTATATTTGCATGTAAACATTTTAATTAAATGATTTCGTCGTCTGTAAAAACACATACAATTAGTAAAGAAAACCTTATCCTTGAAGTCAAGGGGATTTTCACATCGGAATCAATTTTACAATCTCTCGAAATTGCTGAGAAAAAGCTCGATATTCTTTGCGAAAATAATAGCACAAAGAAAAAATTATTTAATATTCTTGTTGAGAGTTTACAGAATTTATATCATCATGCCGAGCCTTATAATACTGAAAATAATCATATTAAAAATGTTGAGATTCTTGTTTGGCGTAATCAGTTTTGCTATTACATCAAAACCGAAAATTATATCCGAAAAGAAAATATCAATTCGCTAAGAACGCAAATCGAAACGGTAAATTCTTTATCGAAAAGCGAGTTACGAGATTATTATAAGTTCTCCTTAAAAAACAATAGCTTTTCCGCTAAAGGTGGAGCTAATTTAGGTTTAATAGATATAGCGCGAAAATCAGGCGAAAAATTAGAATACAATTTTAGAAATGTTAATAACGATGTTTCGATCTTTGAATTAAAGATAAAAGTGCAAAAATAAATATGGAATTATTAAAAATAGAAAGTACAAAGCAAACTCCCGAAATTGATTTTAATAACAAAACCGGTGTATTATTGATTCGGGGAAGATCAATGTCGGAAAATTCATTTGAATTTTTTAAAGAGGTTAATCTGTGGATAGAGGAATATCTAAACAGTCCGGTTGAAGAAACAATAGTTAAAATTCATCTTGAATATTTTAATACAAGCTCTTCGAAATGTATTCTTGAAATATTTAAAAAATTGAAAAAAATAAATGATATTCAGGACAAAAACATCAACATAAAGTGGTTTTATGATGAAGATGATGAAGAGATGATGGAAACCGGAGAAGATTACCAGGATATTACTGACTTGCCTTTCGAAATTTTAATTGCAAATGAATAATAAATGAGCAAGCAAGATCTTTACTTCAAAGAAATTGAAAACCTGCAGCATAGCAAATCTTTTCTCGAAGAAGGAAAATACACACAAAATGAACTAAAAAACGAATTTAAAACTCTTTATGATAATTATGAGGATATTTTAGGCCAGATAAAGATAATCACTCGTATAAGCGACCGTTTGCAAAGGCGATTAGATAAAACAAATGACAAACTAAACGAAAAAAACACTGAGTTACAGAAAACAATAAGCGAACTGGTAAAAACACGTATTAGCCGCAAAGCCACAACAATTGTTTTTATTGTTGCTATAGCATTATTCCTGATTGTCGAAGCAGTGATTGAGCCTTACATCGAAAGTTATACAAATTTTTATACAGCTCTTTTTATTAAGTTATTAATTGCTTTGATGATCAAACCTGCCGAGATGTTACTCGAACATTCGTTTATGAAAAGAGAAAGAAAAAGAAAAGTAAACACAAATGAAAGAAAAGACTGAAAATAAAGATTATAAAATACTTATTGTTGACGATAATATGGAAAACCTTAGGGTTTTAGGGAATATTTTATTCGTTGAGGAGTATAAAATATCATACACATCAAGGGGCGCAGAAGCAATAGAAATGGCCCAATCCAATGATTTCGACTTGATACTATTAGATGTTATGATGCCAAATATGAATGGTTTTGAAGTATGTGAAAACCTGAGAAATGACCCGAGATCAAAAGAAATACCCATAATATTCTTAACCGCAAAAACCGATACCGATTCAATAATTAAAGGTTTTAATCTCGGTGCACAAGATTATGTTACAAAACCGTTTAATACTGAGGAACTCCTGGCAAGAGTCAGGTTGCACATAGAATTAAAAGTTAATCGTGAGCGAATAAAAAAATACGCCGCAAAGCAACAGGAATTAAATTACATTCTTAATGAACAGTTAATTGAAATTGAACAAAAAAATAAGAATTTGATGGATAGCATTGATTATGCTTATATTATACAACAATCTTTATTTCCTCCTTCTGAATTACTTTTTGAACAATTTCCAGAATCATTTATTTTCCTAAAGCCAAAAAGCATTGTAAGCGGCGATTTTTATTGTTTTAATAAAATTGGAAATAAATTTATTATGGTAGCTGCTGATTGCACAGGGCATGGAATACCAGGTGCATTACTAACAATGCTTGGAATTACATACATTCAACAGGCCATAATAAATAAACGGATAGTTAATACAGCAGAGATATTGAAATATTTGGATAAAAAAGTCATTGAAATATTTAGAAATTCCGATTTGGGAAATGGAATGGATGTAGCGGTTTGTTCAATTGATAATAAAGAAAATTCACTTGAGTTTTCAGGTGCTAAGCGTCCGCTTTATATTATTCGCAATGGTGAACTAATTGATTATAAAGGTTCGATTGCTTCGATTGGAGAGGTATTTCCAGGCTTTAAAAAAGAATTTAAAACTGTAAATATTTCACTGCAAAAAAATGACATTGTATATTTGTTTTCCGATGGATTTTCCGACCAGTTTGGCGGCGATATAAACAAAAGATTCGGAAGTAAACGATTTAAAGATTTGTTAGTTGAGATAAGCAGCCTGGATATTAAAGTACAAAAAGAAAAACTTTCAGCTAAAATAAATCAATGGATTGGGAAAAATGAGCAAGTTGATGATATTTTGGTTATTGGGATGAAAATTTAACAATCAAACAACCTTAATCCCAATAACAAGAACATCGTCTAACTGTTCCAAATCATTTTTCCATTCATTAAATTCATAAAGAAGGAATTTTCTTTTATCATCCATTTTTTCAATTGTGCATGTATCGGCAAGAAGTTTTTTGAAATTCCTGATATTGAATTTTTTACCTTTTGGGCCTCCAAATTGATCGGCAAATCCATCGGTGAAAATAAACAACTGATCGTCTTTTTCGAGCTGAATTTCGTGGTTTACAAAACGTCTGTCGCTTTTTATATGAATCCCAATAGGCATACGATCAGCTTTATATTCAAGCAATTCATTTTGACGGTAAATAAATAATGGGTTGTAAGCTCCGGCATATTGCAATTTTCTGTCATTAATATCCAAAACCAATAAAGCTATATCCATACCATCGTTTGTTGCATCGAAAGAATCGAAAGAATTGGATTGATGAAGAGCTTTAATAACATTTTTACGAAGTTTTCCGAGGATATTAGCAGCCTGAAAACGATTCATTTTACCGGTGATCTCATTCAGGAGTGCAATGCCAAGCATGCTAATAAAGGCACCCGGCACACCATGCCCCGTACAATCGACGGCAGCCACTATCAGATGTTTACCTTTTTTTATGTACCAATAAAAGTCTCCACTAACAATATCTTTGGGTAAATAAAGAATAAACGAATTTGGATAGATACTATAAAGTTCGGATTCGGAACGCATTGTAGCATACTGAATTCGTCGGGCATAATTGATGCTATCAGTAATATGCTTGTTTTTTTCAGCAAGCAAAATATTTTTATCCGATATTTCCAAAGTACGTTCCTTTACTTTATTTTCAAGTATTTCTTTCTCTTTTTTCAAAAGATAAATTCTGTATTTCACTACTATTACCAGAATAATAATTATTAAAAGAGACACTAAAGTAATAAACCACCTTGTTTTCCAAATCGGAGGTTTTATGCTAAACCGGTAACTTGTAGGAATTTCGTTCCAAATGTTATTATTATTGCAAGCTTTAACCAAAAATTCGTATTCGCCGGACTGTAAATGCGAAAAAGATATAGTTTGTTGTGTGGTGACAGGCCGCCAATCATTATCAATACCTTTAAGCATAATTTTGTATTTCACTGCTTTCTCATTACTTAAACAAATGCCATGGTAGGAAAATAAAAACGAATTTTCATAATAAGGAAATATTTGATCTTGAATAATTTTTCGATCTTTCAAATTAACTTCTATTCCGGTGATGTCAATAAACGGTTCTTTTGTGTTAAACAGATTTGCTTGCTGATTATAAATCATTAATCCATAGGTTGTCCCAAAAAGGATACTGTGTTCATTAAGTTTAACAACTGCATTTGCTTTTGTTTCGATACCTGTAAAACCAATATTTTGTGTGAAATTTGTAATTAATTTGTTTTTAAAATCAAATTTGTTTAATCCGTTATTGCTCCCAATAAAAAGATCGCCTTTGGCCCCGAAAGTGAGTAAGGTAACATAATTGGAAAGTAAGCCTGTTTGCTTGTCGAGAATTAATTTTAAGCTATCGTTTTGTAGAATATAAACGCCTTTATATGTCCCAACCCATAAGTCTCCTTCAGGTGATTCGCAAAATGTTACAGGTGTAATGCCGGCTGTTTTTGGTAAAGAAGTTACCGTTTTTTCGATAATATATGAGATACCTTTATTTCTAATTCCTATCCAAAGTGTATTTTTTGAGTCAAGATATAATGATGAAATATCGTTGCCGCTAAGGCCGGTTTCCTGCGAAATGCGATAGGTTTTACCATTTGGAATTTCGTAGTTGAGCAAACCATCAACAGTACCTGCATACAAATTATCATTGTCGATAAACATTGATGAAATAATTTTTGCACCTTTTGGAATATTAGAGTTCAGAAAATGATCATAAATAAATTTGTTTTTTGTTATATCAAATTTTTGAATTCCTGACAAAGCAGTACCAATCCAAATATTTCCTTCATCATCGCAACATAAATTTCTGATTTTATTACCTATCAAGCTGCTGTTTTCAACCTGAAATGTTTTAATGATACTAAATTTTTTATTCTTATCAACTGATAAAACTGCAATTCCATGATTAGTTCCAATCCATAGTTTATTACTATCTGCCAAACACAAAGCCCATATCTGGTCGTTATGCAATCCGTTTTCTTCGGTAAAAGACAAAAATTGATTTCCTTTATAAATATAAAATCCGTTTTCATGGGTAGCTATTAATATATTAGCTTCACTATCCTCACAAATTTTATGAATATTCTGCCCCTGAAGCCCATTACTTACATTATAATTGATAATAATCTTATCATCATTAATAATTGAAATTCCACCACCCCAGGTTCCAACCCAAATATTTCCATGTGAGTCTTCAAATAGCGTACTGATAAAATTTCGGGCCAGGCCGTTTCGATGATCAAAAAATATAAATTCCTGATTTTCTATGTTATATTTGTACAGGCCTCCATTATATTTTCCAATCCATAGATTTCCTTTGGAATCGTGCAAAATACTTGTTGTAAGAAAAAAAGTCGGAAATCCTTGGGGACGGAAAAACATAATTTCACTACTATCTGCGGGAAGATATTTAAGGTCAACATCGGTAGCAAAAAAAACATCTCCGTTTTCAAGACTAATGGTTTGATAAATTATATCACTTAAATTATTTTTTCCACCATAATGAATGATCTCTTCATTTGACTCCCCCTGATTTTTTATCATAAATAATCCGGAACCTACTGTGGATATTAAGATATGTCCGTTTTTGTTTTCAGTAAAATCGCTTATTGATACATTTGCATTAATGGAATCGCAAATTATTTCCGCAAAACCGAAAGTGTCTTTCACAAATATTTGGGAATTTTCAAATCCTACCCATAACTTCTCGCGGCTATCAATAAACAAAGCTTTTAATGCACTCTCGGGTAAACCTTGTGTTTTACCGAAACTTATAAAATTAATTCCATCGAATTTGCATAAACCACTTGGAGTTCCAATCCATACATAACCATTGTTATCCTGAATAATATTATAAACCTTAGAATTTGGAATTCCCTGCTGAACACCATAATTTTCGAAATAATAATTCTGTGCCTGCGTAACAATTGGAAAAAGACATAAAACTAATAAAATTTGGGTTAACCGTGTAAAGTTGGACACTATCATTTTTCTTGAACCATATAAGACATATAAGAACATATAAAAAAAATATTAATTTTTGCAGTGTTATTTTCTGTCATAGCTTTTTTCTATTAACCGCAAATTACGCTAAAAAACGTAAAAAATTTTGCGTTTTTTAGCTCCCGAAAACTTTCGGGATAGCGGTTTATTAATATAAATCGTCAATCAAAAATCACAAATCCAAAATTTAAAATTGTAAAATCATCAATTCTCTATATCATCATCAGTTTGTCGTTTAATAAAAAAGAAAGTACCGTTTTCATCTTTCAGTCCGACAATATTCCCAAATTGTGGTTTTTGACTATTTACTTTTTCTACAGCATCGGATACCTTTAAAACAATTGATTCAATGGGAATACACCGGCTGGAATTATTGATCAATGAATTGGCAAAGGTTTTAGTAAACTGTGAATTGTCTGTTGCCAATTCGTAACCTGCTGATGAAAATACTTGCGACGATTTGAATTTACTTGCTTTTTCATCTGAACAATCTCTAATATTTGGGGCGGCTCGCATTGCCTGATAAAACGATGGCCCCGATTCACAGGCATCCGTAATCACTAAGGTATGAGTAATATAATTTGAATAGATTTGCATAGATGCTTTCAGGTTATTAATGTTAAAATAGCTGAATTCGTCGGTTCGATCGGCATCAATAGGAATCCAATAGCCTGTCTCGTTTTGAAATTTACCATGTCCTGAATACCAAATCACCAGTGAATTTACATGGTTATCTTTTATCAGGTCACGCAATTCGATTGAAAAGAATTTCTCCATCTTCCTCTTTGTAAGGTTTTTGAAATGAAGAATATTGTGAATTTCATAGTTAGCAAGCGCCGATTTCATCAGGCGAATATCTTTTATCGGGCCATCTAATGAAGCAAAGGTTTCGTAATTTGAGTTTTCGATAAATATTACCCATGTTTTTCCCATTGGGTTGTCTTCTGAAAATAAAGTTCCTTCCCTGTTTAAATAAAATTCGCGTATCATTGTGTTATCATAAATATCAGTAATTTTTACAATAATCTTAGCTTTCTCCTGAAGATCAATGGATATTGAAAAGTTAGGATTCATTTCTTCTCTGTCAAAAGGAATAATTACCTCATCGAAAGTAATTGATTTAATCATACTTTCATCATTAATTTTTCCTTCGAAATATATAACAGGTTCATCATTTTCAAGATACATTTCATCCTGGTCGTTAGTGAACGGAACAATAAAACTAATTTGAGGTACATCATTTTCAACGCGTTTAATCTTGTATATTTTTGATGAAATATTTCCATAAGTATCTTCAGCAGAAATAGTAATATTTTCTTTACCTGTCAAATTTATTAAGTATAAATAATTAAGGGAATCAATGTTATTTTCGGCATTAATTGTTTCTCCGTCAATACTAAATGATTTTATGGGATTTTTATCGGAAATAACAATATTCAATTCAACTTCTTCTTTATTAAAAGCAATCCTAAGTTGTCTATCTTCCACATTGTCGTTTGTAATCGAAATATCAGGTTTAACATTTTCTCTTTTTAATTCATAAAGTATTGATTTAGCATTATTAAGCACATCTTCGTTTACAAGCAACGACCGGGTTTTTGCAATATTAACAATTTTACTAAGGTCAGCGATAGCTGCATCAGTACGCATGATATCTTCATAGGCTTTTGCTCTATTAAATAAAGCATGTGGATTATTCGGATTATTATTCAACACCTTAGAGTAATCGGAAATAGCATTCATGTGTTGATTAAACTCAAGATAAAGATCGCCACGAAAATTGAGGTTATCCAAATAATCATCATCATCCGAATAAAGAACAATTACTTTCGAAATATCGTTGATTGCATTTATGTAATCAAGTTGTTTACGATATCCATAAGAACGGGTCAGAAATGCCTGTTTGTTATTATTGTCCCGAGCGAGTATTGTATTTGTTTCCTTGATAACTTCATTAAATAATGATAGCTCGTACAAGGCTTTAGCCATTCCGTTACGTGCTTCAACAAAATCAGTGTTTATTAGTAATGACATTTGATAATAATTTTTCGATTCCTTAAAGTTTTTCAGGATAAAATAAAGCCTGGCAATTTCAAAATAAGCCTTTGCCGATTTTTTTATGTCAAGAGCCTTAAAGGCATAAGAAAGCGCATCATTATAAGCCTCAATATTCATCAAAGCTTTAATTTGTTTATTACAAATATCCAAATCCTTTTTTTCTAAAAGCAAATAGGCTTTATATTTTTCCGATGCCTGTTTATAATTCTCCAAAGCAAAATTCAAGTTTCCGTTGTTGAACCAGGCCTCTTCATTTTTTGGTTCAAGTTTGTTTACAAAATTATAATCAGCAATTGCATCAACTGCCTTATCCAATTTCGAATATGCTTCTGCCCTATAAAAATACGCATCAACAAACATTGTGTCAAGTTTTATTGCCTCCGAAAAATTCACAATTGAAGCATCATATTGATACTTTTTGAATTCTTTCAACCCTGCTTTATAGAAATCTTTTGCTGATTGCGCATTAATTATATAAAATGAAGTAAGCAAAATGTAAACGGATAATAATACTTTCTTTTTCATGGCAAAAGTGTTTTATAAAGTGAATTTTTCATAATAATTTATTAATAGCTTCAAATAATGTACAAATATAAGGATTTTTTAAATGAAGTTCTAAGGAAAATAATATAATTATTCCTATTTATTCAAATTGACTTCTAATATTTAATGTCAAAAAATAAATAATAATGTTTAAATTTGCATAAAGAGACTTCTATGTAATGTACATATCTCTGTTAAAATTGTAAAACACATAATTAACATGAAAAAACAAACATTTTTAGTATTTATTTTGGTTTTGCTTTTTTCAGGAGTTTTCGCCCAGCCTGATAAAAAGCAAGAAAAAAAACAAATGAAGGCGGCATTATTGGTAATTGATGTTCAAAACAACTATTTGCCATGGATGGCAGACGAAGGAAAGGAAACTGCAATTGAAATGATTAATTCTTCAATTTGGATTTTTCGAAAATATGATTTGCCAATTATTAGAATTTATCATACCGACAAAGAATGGGGCCCCGAACCAGGCTCCAAAGAGTTTGAATTCTCCGATTCGATAAATATTGAAAAGAGTGATTTCCAGATCATAAAAAATTACGGAAATGCTTTTAATAAAACCGGACTTGATAAATATCTTAAAGAAAACAATATAAATACACTTTTTCTCTGCGGCCTTAGCTCAACGGGATGTGTTTTGGCAACATATTTTGGTGCAAACGATAATGATTTTGAGGCTTTCTTGATAAAAGATGCTCTCTTAGGCCCAAATGCGACAGACACAGACTCAGTTGAAAAAATGTTTGATGCATTGGGCATAGAGACAATTCTTTTTATGCTTGAACATCTTTAAGGTTTTTGATCTTTAACATAAAATGCGACTTTTTCAAGGCTTGTTGTCATATCAAATTCTTCAAGAAAAACATTGGAAGGAACATTAACAGGCCTTGGTGTAAAATTTAGAATTCCTTTAATTCCCGATTCAACAAGTAAATCAGCAATCTCATTGGATTTATCAGCAGGAACTGTTATAATTGCAATAGTTATGTTTTGATCTTTAATTTCTTTTAGTAAGTCAGTAATATTATAACAATCCACCCCTGAAAATTGTTTTCCAATTTTTTGGGGATCATTATCAAAAGCTGCAACTATTGCAAGTTTGGGCCGCCTTCCTTTGAAATATTTTATTATTGACCTACCAAGGTTTCCAATCCCCACGATTGCAACCTTCTGCCCTTCTTTACTGTCAATTATCTCACCTATCAAATCAATAAGTTCCTGAATTTTATAACCTTTTCGCAAAGTCCCTGAATATCCAATCAACATCAGGTCCCTTCGAACCTGAACAGATGTAATATGTTGAATTTGTGCTATTTCATGTGAAAAAATATAATCCTTTCCTTTTGATAAACATATTAGCAATGCTCGTCTGTATTGGCTTAATCTTTCAATGGTTTTGTGTGGAATATCTTTCATACAATTTTCAAATTTTATTCGGGAGCAAAATTAATTGATAGAAATTTGATTTCCAAAAAAAATTGTTAATAAATTAACATTGTTAATAAAATAACAACCGAAAAACAAATAAAGAGTTTTAGAAAAGTGAATAAATTTATTAATTTTGTTATTCTAAAGCCTAAAATAAAAAGCTTTATTATATAATGAAAAATTTATTTTTATTTTTTATTCTTTTTTATGTTAACATAAGTTTCTCACGAGAATTATCTGTTTCTTTTACATTTAGCCCAAACAATGCCTGCTCCGGCACCGAAATCAATTTTGATACTTTATACGTAACCGGAGGAACACCTCCTTTTATTTTTGAATGGGATTTCGATGATGGTAATTATTCTGATATTGCAAATCCAATCCATATTTTTAATGCTTTCGGATGTAATAATGAGGATTTTACAGTTTCACTAACTGTTACTGATACAACGGGAGGCGGGAATGTTCAGGCTGTCCATTCGGAAATTGTAACGGTAAAGCGAAGACCTAATCCTCAATTAAATGAATTATTTAATACACCGCCATTCAGTAATTGTTTTAGTAATCCTCCACCTACCCCTGCTAATCCTGAAGATACTATTAAAGTCATTAATATTACTTCAAACACGAGCTGCATAGTCCCTGATAGTTATTCTATTGATTGGGGAGATGGTTCGCCAATATTGTCCGGATTAAGTAATTCAAGTTTTCCTATTGAACACATATATGAAGAGTTGGGAGCATTCAATCTTATTTTTAGCTGTTTAGGGAGTAATGGTTGTCAAGGTTCTACAATTCATGTTGTTAAAAACGAGTCCAATCCGGCATGTGGAATTAGTTCTCAAGGGCAAACACAAGGATGTGCTCCAATTTCTTTTCCTTTTATGTTAGGAGAAAATTTTATCAATAATTCAACATATACGACGTATGAATGGGATTTTGGCGATGGAAGCACTCATATAATTTGGAACCAACAAACTGCTCTTGATAGTAGCGGAACAATACATCATACATTTACTGAATCATCTTGCCCCTATGGAGGAGATTTTGTTGTTGTTGTTACTGCAGAAAATTCATGTTCAAGCACAGAAGGAACTGTGGATGGTGTTGTTGTTTGGGCAACAGCAGAAGTTTTAATGGATACAACAATTGGAGGCTGCGTTGGTGAAGAAATTAATTTTTCCAACTGGTCAACTAATGGCTTTGGGCCTGGTTGTATTACAAGTACAGATTATACATGGGATTTCGGGAATGGAAATACTTATACAGGATCTTCACCACCCCCTCAAATCTATAATCAACCCGGTGTATTTACAGTAACTATAACAGGTACAAATTATTGTGGTGAAAACACATTCATATACCCAATTGTAATTGATGATCCACCCACTGTTGATGCAAGCGCTTCTCCAACGATAGGCTGCGTTGGAGATGATTTTATTGTAACTTTCGAGAATAATTCTACAGGTGACAATCTTGAATATCTATGGACAGTTGAACCTGATTCAGGGTATAACTTTGTTCAAAATACAGACTCTTCTTTTGCAGATCCATTGATACATTTTTTTGAATATGGTTCCTACGATGTTACTTTAAAAACTTTTAATAATTGTGATTCCGCTTTTATGAATTTTATTATTAACGCAAACGATATTCCCTACGCCGAATTTCAGCAAGAGACTATTATTACCTGTGATTCACCATTTATTTACAATGTTACGCAAAATGATATTATTTATTATGAGCAAGGATATGATATTACTTCTTACCAGTGGGACTTTACTGGAGGCGACCCTAATAGCTCTACTATTCAATATCCGGAAGGCATCGAATATATCAATTCCGGAAATTTTGAGGTTATGCTTATTATTGAAAACGAATGTGGAAAAGATACATCCTACCAACAAATTGAAATAATCTCCCAAATATATCCAATTATTTCACCCGATACTGCGGTCTGTGAAAACAGCCAGGAGTTTCAACTATTTGCTTATCCAAACATTGGAATATGGAGTGGTGATATTGTTAATATAAATGGTATTGTTTCTACAACAGAAACTGGAGAATTTCTTATTCATTATACCGGTGAGTGCCTTATTCCCGACAGTTTAACGATTACAATTAATCCTGTTCCCGAAATTCAAATATTAACCTCTGATACTGGTTTATGTATTTACAATAGTTCTATTGAACTTAATGCCATACCTGAAAACGGTTATTGGGAAGGTACAGGAATAACCAATATAAATGAAGGGATTTTCGATCCCGAAATAAGCGGCTCAGGTATTTTTGAAATCTTTTATTATTTCTCCGATACTTTTCCAGGTTGTATATGTACCAACAATGCAAGCATTTCTATTACTATTGATTCAAAGCCAGAACCTGCTTTTTTACCTGAGGACACTATTTTTTGTTCAGGGATTGAATACACATTCTCCAATAATACCCAAGGTGGCAACAATAATCAGATATTCTGGGAATTTAGCGATGAATTTACCTCAAATTCAAATCAGGTAAATCATATTTTTGACACAATGGGTTTTTATGTAATTAATTTGGAAGCAATTTCATTATACGGTTGTGAGGATTCAATAAGTCGAAATATTCAGGTTATTGAACCTCCTCCTCCTCCCTTTTTTGATTTGTCATTTGAACCATTAGACTTATGTAGTCCTGTTGAGGTTACTATTGATTTTAATCCGACAATATATGATAATTTTGTTTCTTTCTATTGGGACTTTGGAAATGGAGCAAACCTTTCATCTGACAATAGTTTTTCCGACACAACAATAACTTATTATCAAGGAGTTGTTGATACTGCTTATAAAATTTCTGTTGATGTTATTAATCAATGTGGCGTTTTAAAATATGAAGATTCAATATTTGTATATTCCGAACCACTTGCCAAATTCGGAAAGGATTTTGAATTTAATTGTTCACCTAAACCCGTAAATTTTATTAATAAATCGCTTGGCCGAACCGATAGCATTTATTGGGATTTTGGAGATGATAATGATACTACAATTTATTCACCCCAAATGGATCAAAAAATAAAGCATAATTATTACACCGGTACAAACGACACAACATACCAAATAACTATGATAGCATATAACAATTGCGGAACGGACACATTTTATGATACCGTAATAGTTTTTCCTGAAAATATAGAAGCATTTTTTAATACAGATATAACTTTTGGATGCAGTCCGTTAAACGTGCATTTCACTAATTATTCAAGTCCTCATACGCTTCATTATACTTGGGCTTTAATTAAATAATGAAGATACTATTAAATACATAGACTGGGATTTAATCCATACTTTTTATAACAAAGGACAGGTAATAGAAACTTACTCAGTCGAGTTATGGATTGATGATAATTGTAGCCGCGATTCAGCTTATGCCGAGATTGTTGTATATCCACAACCTGAAATAAATTTTATAATGAGTACAGATGAAATTTGTGCAAATGAGAGCGTTATGTTTGAGAACCTCTCTGATGTTGCTGATTTAAAGTGGGATTTTGGAGATTCAACAATAGTTTATCCAAACAGCGATACAATAACACATACTTATGTGCAATCAGGAGAATACCAGGTTTCATTAATTGGCCGCTCCACCGATTATCAATGCTGGGATACACTCTCAAGAACCATTAATGTCAAACCAACACCTAAAGCATATATTTCTACATCTCAAACAGTTGGATGTTTACCTTTTACAGTGTATTTTGAAACCGATAGCAGTTTCAATCATTTATGGGATTTCGGAGACCAATCGCAAATTTCAGTTCATCCTTATCATACTTATATTGAGTCAGGGCTATACTCAGTACAAATGATATCTGAATTTGAAAATCTTTGCTCCGATACAGCTTTTATCGAAATAAGAGCTTTACCAAAACCCATTAGCGATTTCTCAATAATAAGTTTAGGTGGATATCCCGAAAAAATCAATCTTGAAAACAAATCAGTAGATGCAATTGATTGTGAATGGATATTACCAAATAATGAAACCATTAATTCTTGTGAGAACGTTCAAATTGAGTTTGATAAAATTGAAATTTTTTCTATTAAACTTGTAGCATGGAATCAATACAATTGTCCTGATACATGTACAAAAGAACATGAAGTTTTTTTTAAGGGCCTTTTTATTCCGACTGCCTTTTCTCCTGATAATCCGAGTGTTGAAATCCGTAAATTTATAGCGACAGGAATAGGACTCAAAGAATATAATCTTCAGGTTTACGATACTTATGGTAACAAAATTTGGGAAACAAGCAGTTTAGAAGATTCAAAACCTGCTGAAGGCTGGGATGGAACATATAATGGAGAAATGCTTCAACAGGATGTTTATTTATGGAAAGCCGATGCAATATTTTTAGATAACACAATATGGCAAGGAATGGAGGATGAAACCGGCAAATTAAAAAAATATGGAACTGTTACGCTTATAAGATAATATTATTGAATTCAGTATTACCGAAAAATAATTCTTCTATCATCTTTACAATTATCGCATTTTAAAATATAAAAGTTATCAAAGTTTGTTCTAATCCCAATTTCATGCGAACCTGAATTATGGTTAGTTAAATTGGAAACTGTAATATCATAGGAATAAAAAACAGTAATTCGTGAAGAATTATCATGGTTTATCGGAAGTTGATAGCCGAATAACAAAATAATATCTGTTAAATTCCTTACATTAATATCTTGATTTCTCATCCATATTCCACAAGTTAAAGGCCATCTTCTAAAATTCGCTCCAAACATATAAGAATTTAATGGCCCTTGTTTTTCAAAGATAAATCCCGGCATTATATAACTTATTTTCCTTCGGAAGTATCCAGGTGATAAAGGAAATTCTCCATCTAAATGAAATATCATTTTTGTTTCTAATGGATAATTCATACCCAGGAACGACATACCTGGTTCAGGATAATGGTGCATTGAAAAGCCTCCTGTCAATTTTTTGTTTCTTGCTTTGTCTTGTTTTCCCGGAAAACTTTCATAAGAAAACAACATTCCGAAACTGAGATCAAAAAAGGAAATATTATCTTGACTATTGTATTGAAATCCCGGTGATTGTTGTAAATATTTTCCATAGTAAGGGCTTAACTGATCAGGAAATGTTAATTTTTCCCAATTGATTTTTCTCATTTGGTATTGAGGCATTATGGCGAACTGCAAAATCCAATTTTTAGTTACTCTAATTCGGCTCGAAAGAGGAATTCCTATAGTTGTAGTTGATAACTCACCCGCTCCCTCAACATTATTGTAAGTAATTAAACCTATTCCGCCAATTCCCGTAATATTCCATAAACTTTTATCAAAAGATGTAATTATAGTTTCAAACTGCCCAGGTATTTTTGGCCAACATTTTCTAAAATTTAAATTCATTTGAAATCCTTCTGTTAAGCCAACAAAAGCCGGATTATAATATTGCTTATTATTAAACCACTGGGAAAAATTTGGGTCTTGTGAATATAAATCCAATGATAAAAAACATATTAAAATAGAAAGTTTTATTATTAATAAAAATTTATTCAATTCTTAAATATTTATTAAGCGTTAGTTATGATAAAAGTTGATGAATTCAAGCTACAAATACAACTTCTTCATTGAACAAATTTAATAATTAAAAATAAATTGGAAGTAATAATCCTAATTTATTTCATAGCCCGATATTTAACTTCGCCGTCTATTCAATCAAAGCCTCCATTTTATATCTCAAGCCCTTAGCTTCTGTAAGATACGCTTTAACAGAACCAACGAGTATTTTTGCTTCGACAATGATCGGGATTTTATTTTTATCGTCCGTTACCCAAACAATTAAATCTTCACCTTCAGAAAACATTGTCCCTTCAATGAGCATTGCTTTGAATTTTATACAATTATACAATTTCCCATCAATGTTTTCAACTATTTCCTTATTTATATATCTGATGTAAAGATTAAAAATTTCGTTATCAATTATCGTTGAAACTGGAATTTTATCACCAAATTTATATTTTGAAAAATCAATATTTCGTGTGTAATAAATTGCACTCAAAACATCGAAAGTGCAATCAGGTAGGTCAAGCGTATCTTCCTGAAATTTCTTTTTTGAATTTTCGGTGAAAGAGAAAATTTTATTATTCGAATAATCGAAAATATATTTGTTATAAACCTGATAAGCATTTTCGTAAGTATTGCGAACAAATTCAAAAGGCTTAAAATCAACAGTATCAACAAATGACTCATAACGATCTCTGACTTTAAAAATCCAATCGTATCTCGTTAAAGATTTACCTGAACTCAAAAAATGATAAAATGTTTTTCCGTTTTTCTCCAAACTATCAACCTCAAATATTACTTTTCCGGCATCTACCCAAATAAATCCCCAATTATAAGCAACTTTATAAGAAATTTTTTCACCTGCCAGAAAAGTAGTATTTTCAGTAAAACACTGACTGTTTACAATATTTGCAAGTAAAATAAAAAAGAATAAAATTTTAATTTTCTTCAAAAAACAAAAAATCAATTACTAAAGTTTCGCTCCAAATTTAAAAAAATAACTCTTAAGAGTTTGCAAAAGCTCATAATTTTACAAATTGTTTTGATATTTAAATGAAATTTTTATATTTGTGGGGAATATATAATAATTTTAAACTGGAAAATTTAAATAATTAAACGGACAAAGAAGAAATAAACACTATTAATACACTATAGACCAATGGAGTAATAAACGCAGTAGGAGTGTGGTTATTTCGAAGTTAGCTGCAAGCAAGGAAAACGATGAATAATGGAACTATTTTTACCAGTTGAAAATTAAGAAAAACCAAATCGACATAAAAATATAAATAGCAATGAAAAATACTACTAAACAAAGACCTGTTAATTATAAAGAGCTTCTTGTTCTTTTTATTATTATTTGGCTCCCGGTATTTGGAAATAGCCAGGATACGTTATTTACTTATTTTGATAAAAACTGGAAAGAATGTGCTATTGAAGACGCAGTCTTCTACAGGAAGTCATATAAAATCAAAAAGAAGCAATGGGCAGTAAACGATTATTATTTAAATGGCCAATTGCAAATGAGTGGTATATACAAAACCAAAAAAGCAAAGAAAAAAGTTGGGGAGTTTAAATATTATTACGAATCTGGCACATTAGAATCAAAAGAATTATACAAATCTAATAGTGAGAAAACAGGAGAATGGATAAGTTATTTCGAAAATAGTAAAATTGATTATACCGGCACATACAAAGAAGATTTAAAAGAAGGAGAATGGAGATGGTATTTTGAGAATGGCCAAATTAGTGCAAAGGAGCTATATAAAAAGGATGAACTAATTGAAATCACTTATTGGGATGAAGATGGTACTATTGTTAAAGGTGATCTTAAAATTTCAGAACCTCCTGAATTCCCTGGTGGGCTTGATATGATATCCGAATTTTTAAAAGAAAATTTGCAATTCCCTGAAATTCCATGGGGGCAACCTACTTCCGGAAGAGTTCATGTAAAGTTCGTTGTAGAAAAAGATGGATCAATGACTAATATTGAAATCAGCAAACAAAGTATTAAAGTTTTCAATGATGAAGCATTACGAGTTATAAAACTTATGCCTGATTGGAAGCCAGGGAAATTTCATAACAGAGTAGCAAGAATAGAAGTAACTCAACCTATTAAATTTACTGGAGTATATAAAATATTTTAAACAAATCAGAAAATAAAAAAATAAACAATATTGCTTTTATTCTTTGTTACAAATTCCAATCTCTACCCCACCCTCCTATCCACACATTTAATAAAACTCCCCATTCATAAAACCATTTTTTCATAATTCCTTCAAAAAGAGCGGGCCTAAAACCCCACTCTTTCTATTTTTTTTTACTTTAATATCTAAATGAAATTTTTATATTTGTGGGAAATAAAAAATGTTTAAACCGGAAAATTTAAATAATAAACGGACAAAGAAGAAATAAACACTCAATGCGCTAAAGCCCAACGGGCGAATATACGCAATAGGGGTGTGGTTATTTCGGATTGGTGGTAATAAAAACTTTAAAAAATGGACATGCAAAAAAAAGGTATTCTTATTACAATTATCATTCTAATTTCTATCAAATCTTTTGCTCAACAACAGATAAGCTTATCTGATAAATTCAATAGTCAGAAAATACAGGCAGTGAATCGTTCGATATCATTGTACGGAGACCAACAGGATGCTATAGAAATGAATGCCGAAAACAGTAGTGGAATTGGAATAATTGAAGATGTGGGATTTGAAAAAGGAATTATTGAAATAGAATTATTAGGTGAGAATAATCCAGGTAAAAGTTTTATTGGAGTAGCATTTAATATTGTAAATGATCAAACTTATGAAGCCATATATTTTCGACCGTTTAATTTTGTTGCAAAAGAGCAAATTAGAAAAGAGCATATGGTTCAATACATATATCATCCTGAATTTACGTGGAGAAAGCTAAGAGAAGAAAGAACAGGAGAATTTGAGAATGAAATTACAATTCCACCAAATCCTGATGATTGGTTCAAAGCAATAATTCATGTAAAAGAAAAAATTGTTGAAGTATATATAAATGATGTAACAGAACCTATTTTAATTGTTAATAGATTAACTTCAATAAAATCAAAAAAAATAGGAATTTGGACCGGATACGGATCTTCGGGACGATTTAGAAATTTGATTTTAAAAGAATAACTACCACCAATAAATAAGACTCTGAGCGGTCTGCAAGACCCAGCGATGAGTCCTCCGAAAAGATCGGAGCAGGCTATGTTAAACTACATCCCATCAATGCACTTATTGCCGGTTTCCCCTTCCCCCTCTCCCCAAAAACCACCCCCCCAAAAAACCCCACCCTTTTTATTTCTTATAATTTTATATCTAAAGAAAATTTCTATATTTGTGGAAATAATAGAAAAATAAATGTAATATTACATATACACAGCCTTAGGTGTAAGGGTATCACGTCATAAAAAAGACTATGAGTAATTGTTCTAACAAAAAAATTAAAGGAGTTCTTGAAAGATATTCTGAAACATTATTTGAAGGATGTGATTATTTTACAAAATTAATTACTGAAACTTTAGACTCAAAATTGATAAAGATTTATAATACATCAAGTATTATTCTTTCTTATTCTGGTGTTGAAGCAAGATTAAATGAAATGGCAAAAATTTTATTAATGATAGATTTTGATGAAGAATTTTCGGTATTAAAAGATTTTAAAATTAAAGAAAGACAGTTATCGATAGAAGAAAAATGGAATATTATTTCTAATCTACTTAAAGCAAACCCTTGGGATAAATCAAAAGAACCATTTCAATCATTTCGGACAATTAGTGCATTAAGAAATGAGATTGTTCATTATAAAGCAGAGCCACTAGGAAAAGATGAAACCCCAACAAAAAGTATTAATGGATTAATGGAAATGTTAAAAATTAAATCGGATTGTAGTTTTGTTGAAGATGATTGTTCCACTTGGTTAAATGATTTACTTACAAGTAAAAATTTGGGAAAATGGATAAATGAAAAAACAATATTACTGAGAGATAAAACTGATGAATTGTGGAGTGGAAACCCCTACACCTAACATGCACCATCCGTAACCCCCACCCACCAAAACACCCCCCCCAATAATTTAAATATTAACCCCCTCTCCCCATAACTCCCATAAAAAACCACCCCAAAAATCCCACCATTTTTATTTTTTTTACTTTTATATCTAAATAAAATCTCTATATTTGTGAAAAATAAAGAATGTTAAACCGGAAGTTAAATAATTAAACGGACAAAGAAGAAATATTTATTATTAATGCGCTATAGCCCAACGGGCGGATATACGCAATAGGGGTGTGGTTATTTCGGAGTTTAGGCGCAAGTGAGTACGACAAACAAAAAATAAATAGTATCATGAAAACAGAATTAAAAAATAATGAAGAAGTATTTTTAGTAATAAGAAAGCATTGGCTTGTAATTATTGGACCAGCTATATGGACTTTAATCTTCCTAATAATCTTTAACATTTACAAATCAAACTTTTTCCTTATTGGTGCATGTTACACTTTCGGCTGGTTTATTTACAGAATTTTAGATCGAAACACCAATTTATGGATAGTGACCAATCTTAGAGTAATTGATGAACATGGAGTATTTTCAAATAACTCTAAAGAAACTCCATTAGACAAGATTAATAATGTTTCATATAGGCAACCTCTTTTGGGTAGAATATTTGATTATGGCAATGTTCAGATTCAATCAGCGGCTGAATCTGGCTCAACTGTTCATAAAATGGTAGAAAGACCTAACTTGCTAAAAGACACCATTACTCAATATCAGGAATCGTATAAACAAGAGAAAATAAAAGAACATGCTCAAAGTTTAGCAAATGCTGTAGGAGGCAATGAGAAAATAAACAAGATTGACATTTCAGAAGAATTAACAAAATTACACGACTTAAAGGAAAAAGGTATTATCACTGAAGAAGATTTTCAAAAAAGGAAGGAAAAAATATTGAATAATTAACACCAGCACTTTTATTTGCGTTATTATTTTTTTTATTTTCTGTAATTTTTATATCTTTACAAAATAAATTTGAAAGATGAAAAACTAAAGCTGATACTTTTTAAGGATAAAAGAAAATTGATGATTCAAAAAAGAAGGAATAGAATTAACATACAACAATAAAATAATTTAATAAAATGGCAAAGACTGAAATAAAGACCAAAACCTCTAAAAAAACTTGTTTTATTATTTCTCCTTTAGGTTCTGTCGATTCAGAAACAAGAAGAAAAGCTGATGGACTTATTAATGCAGTTTTAAAACCAATTCTGTTTGATTTGGATTATGAAGTAATTGCTCCTCATGAGATAGATACTCCGGGATCAATAACAATGCAGGTTATTCAACATTTATTAGACGATTCTTTAGTAGTTGCTAATCTTACCGAACTAAATCCAAATGTTATGTATGAATTAGCTGTCCGACACGCAAAACGATTACCTGTTGTTAGTTTAGCAGAAGAAGGCACTAAACTTCCTTTTGACATTGCTTCCGAAAGAACTATTTTCTATAACGATGACATGATGGGTGTGGAAGTACTCAAACCTAGAATAATTAAAGCAATTGAAAAAGCAATTGTTGAGAAAAAACCAGATAATCCTATATATCGTGGCATGTTGGATTCAATTATGAAAGAAGTTGTAAAACCAGATGACACACAATCATATTTACTGAAAAGAATGGATGAAATTTCATCACAAATTAATCGTATTGAATCTCAACAAACCCAAAATGATATTCCAAAACACTTTTCCTATAACAAACAACTGGAATTTACTGCGGAATTACTTGATAGAATTTTAACTAGGGAAGAATTAGTTAATGGTTTGTATTCAATTAGAAATAAAAGTTTTCACACTGTTAAAACTCAACAATTGAAAGAAGGCAAATTTAAAGTGAGATTAACAGTTAGATCACAAAGTGAAGTAGAGAAACTTTTATCATACCTTACTAATAAAAAATATAGACTGGAAAACGTAATGGTTTCATAAAAAGCAACTATTAATTTGTATTTAAAATCATGGAAGAATTCTCATTATTTCAAATCTTATCAGGCATAATCAACTTGATTATTTTAATTGTATTTTTTGTGCTTGCTGTAAATATTAGTAAAATCTTAAAACAAACAAGCTTATTTACAATATTTTACTTAAGTATGGAACAAAGGATAATGTTGTAAAAGAAATTGAATGCAGATTTTGCCATAAAAAATATGATGAATATTTAAATAGATGTCCACATTGTAAACTTAAATAAATTCATTGATTATGAAAAAATTATCCATTTTTGTATTTTCTATTTTATTTCTTAGTTGTATTTGTTATAGTCAGGACACAACAAAAATAATTCAACCTGACTTCGATAAAGCCGGTTTTTATTTACAAAAAGCAAGTACAAATCTCAAAGTCTCTGTTATAAGTGGCTTTGCTGCTGCAGGTTTAGCTTTTTGGGGTTCATCAAATTTTATAAATAATAAAGAGAGTAATTCGCATCCTATTTATATTGTTGCAAGTGTTTTAGGTGTCATAAGCATAACTTGCACTATATCATCAATATTTAATATAGGTAAAGCCGGTAATTATTTAAGAGGAGGAAATAAAAATAAACTTGTATTAAAAACCTCTAAAGATGGAATAGGCCTTGCTTTTAAGTTTTAATTTCATTTTTCAAAAACTATTTTCTTTATATTTGCCTCGTCTCACTTCCTCCAACGCAGAAGGTTTAGCCATTTGCTCAAATCCTGATAGGGTCTGTGTAAGATGTTACCAACATAAATAAGTTTAGCAATTTTTTACTTCATAGCATTTTTTTCTCGCCCCAGGATAATAATTGTGCATTTTTTAGTTTTTATCGTAATTTATGGCCTATTTGTCTAAAATAGGCAGGCTTTATTAATCAAATAACTGTCTTACAGACGGTTATTTGATTGTTGTAGCGAGATCGAGAATTGAACTCGAGACCTCCGGGTTATGAATCCGACGCTCTAACCAACTGAGCTACCTCGCCGTGATTTTTGAGTTTGCAAAATTAAAAATTATTTAAAATTATCAAGTAAAAAATTTGATTTTTCTATAATAAAATATCCTAATTAACAAATACACCAAAATATGAATGAAAAAATTTGGGGAATAAGGAAAATGACAATCAAATGACAACTGAATGACAACCAAATGACAATTTAATGACTACTGAATGACATCCTATGTTCCACCATAACCTTAAAGAAATTCAAATCAGAATTTAAACCAATCAATAATTTTTTCGGTTTTGTCAATAGGTTCATTTTTGTGACGATATTCATTAGTAAAATTGTTATAAATATAATCTTTACTCCATTCATCATGGTTTTCTGCAATTTGTTTAATAGCATCAAAAACAAAATATGCTTCTTCAGTTGTCATTGTCGGGTGTAATGAAATCCTAATCCATCCTGGCTTTTGAGATAAATCACCTGAAATTACTAATTCGCTGATTTCATGTGATTGGTCATAACTTAAATCAAGTAAATAATGCCCATAAGTTCCTGCACAGGCACAACCACCCCTGACTTGAACTCCAAATCTGTCGTTCAGTATTTTTACGACCAGATTAAAATGAATATTTTCTATAAAAAATGAAAATATTCCCAATCTTTCTTCCGAATTATCAGCAAGGATTTTTAAATCAGGGATTTTTCTAAGTTCCTTAAATGCAATCTTAACAAGTTCCTTTTCTTTTTTTCGAATATTTTCGACACCCATTTGATTTTTTAATTCGATAGAAAGGGCAGTTCTTATTGCCTGAAGGAATCCGGGTGTTCCACCATCTTCTCGTATTTCAATATCATCAATATATTTGTATTCTCCCCAGGGATTTGTCCAATCAACCGTTCCTCCCCCAGGATTATCCGGGACATCGCAATTGTATAATGATGAATCGAAAATCATTACACCTGACGAACCGGGTCCACCAAGAAATTTATGAGGTGAAAAGAAAATGCAATCGAATTTTTCTAAAGGGTCTTTTGGATGCATGTCAATATTTACATAAGGTGCTGAGGCTGCGAAATCAATAAAACAAACCCCACCATTTTCATGCATAATTTTTGCTAATTGATGATAAGGCGTTTCTATTCCGGTTACGTTTGAGCAAGCAGTAAATGAGCCAATCTTAAATTTCCGGTTTTTATATTTTTTCAATTTTTTACTTAAATCATCCATATCAACGAGTAATTCTTTTGTGGGCTCAATCTGAACAATCTCAGCAATAGTTTCAAACCATGAAGTATGATTTGAGTGGTGTTCCATGTGTGTAATAAAAACTACCGGAATATCTTCTTCTTTTCTTTTTGATATTTTTTCGCAATCAAATGAAGAACGAAGCCCTAAAATTCTTTGCATTTTATTAATTACTGTTGTCATTCCCGGGCCGGCAGTAATAATTACATCATTTTCATTAGCATTAACATGTTTTTTAATAAATTTGTGAGCATAATGATATGCCTTAGTCATTAAAGTTCCGGTTTCACTGGTTTCAGTATGAGTATTTCCAACAAAAGGCCCAAATGTATTTGAAATTTTATCTTCAATTGGAGCATATAATCTTCCGCTTGCAATCCAATCGGCATAAATCATTTTCTTCTTGCCATAAGGTGTATTAAAAATTAAATCGTTACCGATTATATTATTTTTGAAGTGATTAAAATGATCTTCCATAACAGTCTAACAATACTTATTTACAAATTAGATATATATTTATTATATATATAAGATTTTCGAAACCCTTCCTTTGTGTAACTTTGTGTCCCGAAAACTTTCGGGATTGTGCTGATTTGTAGTAGATAATTCATTATGTCATAAACCACAATTTACACTAAGGTCGGCACAAAGTTACACAAAGTTATAAACTATGAAATTAATTCCCGTTGGAGATTTGAATCAATTCAACTTCGAGATTTCCACTTTCGGGATAAATACTTATCCAATTATTGTCAATCGAAAACCAATTATATTGATTCCCAATTCTAATAATAAAATTATTAAATCGATCATTTTCAGGAACTTTTAAGACAAATCCTCCATTCTTGGATTCATTTCTTCCATAATTCATAATAATTTTGAACTCTGATTTTCCGAGGTTTTTTGCTTTAAGAAGTATATAATTATTCTTTCGATCTTTACGAAAAATCGGTTCAAATGAGAATTTTTTCACAGAATTATTTGTAATCTCCGTGTCAGTATTACAAACATCAACAATGGCATTATCAGTAATTATTTTTGTGATTTTTTCAATCATTTCAGTCGGATATGTAGCTTGAGTGTCAATTTTTTGAGCTATTTTATAACTTTCGATGGCATTATCAAAAATCCTTGATGTAAAAAAATGATCGGCTTTTGCAATTTCATTTTTGTATTCTTTAAGAATTAATAAACGGTTTTCCAATTGAATATCCTCAATTTTCCTAATCATCGGACTTATGTAGGATTTGTTTGGCAAGATGTTTCCTGCTTTTTTGTATTCCGTTTTCGCATCTTCATACTTTTTTAAATCAAAATACTTATCTGCCTGAGAAACAAGATCATTATATTTTTTTTCTTTTTCATTCTGTTCAATAATTGCATAAGATTCAACAATTCTGTCATCAGCATAATTATCGTTTGGTTTTATTTTTAAAGCATTTTGATATTCAATAATTGCATTTGCGTAATTCATGCTATAAAACAATTTATCCGCCTGATCAATTGCTTTTTGATAATTTTCTTCAATAATTTTTTGCTTTACCAAAACACTATTAATTTCTGAAATTTTGTCCTTTGGATATTGCTCCTCCGGTTTGAGATTCAAAGCATTTTGATATTCGCTTAGAGCATTTTCCAGATCATTTTGAGTAAAGAAATTATCGGCTTTGACAATAGCTTTTTCATAGTTTTCCTGAGTGGTTTTTTGGTCTGCAATGATTGAGTTAATTTCCGTGATCCGGTCTTTCGGATATTGTTCCTCAGATTTGAAATTCAGAGCATTTTGATATTCGTTTAAAGCGTTTTCCAGATCATTTTGAGTGAAGAAATTATCAGCGGCGGTGATGGCTTTCTCGTAGTTTTCCTGAGTTGATTTTTGGTCTGCGAGAATTGCATTTATTTTCGTGATTTTGTCTTTTGGGTATTGTTCTTCAGGTTTAAAATTCTGAGCGTTTTGATATTCGATCAAAGAATTTCCCAAATCATTATTGGCAAAGAAATTATCAGCTGCAGCAATAGCTTTTTCGTAGTTTTCCTGAGTGGATTTTTGATCAGCGAGAATTGAATTAATTTCGATGATCTTATCTTTTGGATATTGTTCCTCTGATTTTAAATTCAAAGCGTTTTGATATTCTGTTAAGGCATTTTCGAAATCATTTTGAGTGAAGAAATTATCAGCAGCGGTTATAGACTTTTCGTAGTTTTCTTGAGTGCTTTTTTGCTCGGCAAAAATTGAATTTATTTCGGTGATCTTGTCTTTTGGGTATTGTTCCTCAGATTTGAAATTCAAAGCATTTTGATATTCGGTTAAAGCATTTCTAAAATCTTTTTGAGTAAAGAAATTATCGGCGACGGTGATGGTTTTTTCATAGTTTTCCTGAGTAGATTTTTGATCTGATAGGATTAAGTTAATTTCCGTGATTTTGTCTTTTGGATATTGTTCCTCCGGTTTGAAATTCAGAGCATTTTGATATTCTGATAAAGCGTTTTCCAATTCATTTTTAGTGATGAAATTATCGGCAGTGACGATGGCTTTTTCATAGTTTTCCTGAGTTGATTTTTGGTCTGCGAGAATTGCATTTATTTTCGTGATTTTGTCTTTTGGATATTGCTCCTCTGATTTGAAACTCAATGCGTTTTGATATTCGATTAAAGCATTTTCCAGATCATTTTGTGTAAAGAAATTATCGGCTGTGACAATAGATTTTTCATAATTTTCATGAGTTGTTTTTTGCTCGGCAAGAACTAAGTTAATTTCGGTGATCTTATCTTTTGGATATTGTTCCTCTGATTTGAAATTCAGAGCATTTTGATATTCGGTTAATGCATTTTCTATATCATTCTGAGTGATGAAATTATCAGCTGCAGTAATTGCTTTTTCGTAGTTCTCCTGAATGGTTTTTTGGTCTGCTAAGATTGAGTTAATTTCGGTGATCTTATCTTTTGGATATTGTTCCTCTGATTTGAAATTCAGAGCATTTTGGTATTCTGTTAAAGCATTTTCCAGATCATTTTGAGTGAAGAAATTATCGGCAGCGACGATGGCTTTTTCATAGTTTTCCTGAGTAGATTTTTGATCTGATAGGATTAAGTTAATTTCCGTGATTTTGCCTTTTGGATATTGTTCTTCAGGTTTGAAATTCAAAGCATTTTGATATTCTGATAAAGCGTTTTCCAATTCATTTTTAGTGAAGAAATTATCGGCAGCGGCGATAGCTTTTTCGTAGTTTTCCTGAGAGGATTTTTTTTCTGATAAAATTGAATTTATTTCGGTGATCTTGTCTTTTGGATATTGTTCCTCCGGTTTGAAATTCAGAGCATTTTGATATTCGGTTAAAGCATTTTTAAAATCTTTTTGAGTAAAGAAATTATCGGCAGAAATAATTGCTTTTTCATAGTTTTCCTGAGTGGATTTTTGATTAACGAGAATTGAGTTGATTTCGGTGATCTTGTCTTTTGGATATTGTTCCTCTGATTTGAAATTCAAGGCGTTTTGATATTCGATCAAAGCATTTTCAAGATCATATTGAGTAAAAAAATCATCAGCGGTGACAATGGCTTTTTCATAGTTTTCCTGAGTTGATTTTTGTTCTGCAAGAATTGAATTGATTTCTGTGATTTTGTCTTTTGGGTATTGTTCCTCTGATTTGAAACTCAAAGCGTTTTTATATTCAATTAAAGCATTTTCCAGATCATTTTGTGGAAGGAAATTATCGGCGGTGGCGATGGCTTTTTCGTAATTTTCCTGAGTACTCTTTTGTTCTGCAAGAATTGAATTGATTTCTGTGATTTTGTCTTTTGGGTATTGTTCCTCCGGTTTAAAATTCAGAGCATTTTGATATTCGATTAAAGCAATTTCCAGATCATTTTGTGTATAGAAATTATCGGCTACGGCGATAGCATTTTCATAGTTTTCCTGAATGGTTTTTTGGTCTGCTAAGATTGAGTTAATTTCGGTGATCTTATCTTTTGGATATTGCTCTTCAGGTTTGAAATTCAAAGCATTTTGATATTCGGCTAAAGCATTTTCAATATCATTTTGAGTGAAGAAATTATCAGCAGCAGTAATTGCTTTTTCGTAGTTCCCCTGATTGGATTTTTGATTAGCGAGAATTGAGTTGATTTCGGTGATTTTGTCTTTTGGATATTGTTCTTCAGGTTTGAATTCCAAAGCTTTCTCAAATTTTTCTATAGCTTTCAGGTAATCCAAATCAAGTTGAAAAATATCTCCTTCTGCCACCAATTCGTCATATTGATTCTGATTTTCAACACCTTCTTTAATAAGAACTTGATCGATTTTACTAATAATTTCCTTCGGGTAAGTTTGTTCAGGAAAAGCATTCTCGGCTTCAAGATATTTTTCTTTTGCCTTCTTATATTTCTTCGCAACATACAAATTATCAGCTTCTTCAATTAATTTGTCATAAAGTTCCTGCTTAATTGCCAAAGCCTCAGTTTCTTTTATTCGTTTTTGCAAAATGATATCATCGGGTTTGATTTTTGCAGCTTTATTAAATTCATCCACAGCTTCAGAATATCTTCGTATAGAGAAAAACTTCTCACCTTGTTCAATTGCCTGATCATAAGCTTGCTGCTCTTTTATATTATTTGAAATAAGGAGCTTTATTTCATCAATTTTTTCAGAAGGAAATTTTTCGGAAGGTTTAAGTTTATTTGCCTTTTCATATTCAGCAATCGCATTATTAAAATCACCTATTTTGAAATAATTATTTCCATCCAGAATTGCTTTTTGGTATGCCTTATCGTTTGATTTCTCTTCTTCAAGTATCTTATTTATTTCTTCAATTTTGTTTACCGGATAAGTTTCGTCCGGCAAAACTTTCAAAGCATTATTAAATTCAATAATTGCGTTATGATATTCTTTGTTATTGAAATATTCTTTGGCAATCTTTAGTGCTTTGTTATACTCAACTCTTATAAGTTGCTGCGTTTTAATTAATTCAAGAACTTCTGCAATTTTATTCTTTGGATATTCTTTATCAGGAAAGAGTTTGGCAGCATATTGAAAAGAAGCCTTTGCATTTATATATTCTTTTTCTTTAATATATTTTTCTCCGGAAGCAATTGCCTTTTCGTATTCAGAATTATTATCGGTTTGTGCAATGACATTGATTTGAATTGAAATAAAAAGAATTATAATTAAAGCTTTAATAGTAGGGAACAGACGCATTTAATAGGTATTTATTGAATTATTTTGTTCTTGAAAATATTTAATACTTTTTCTTTAAAGTATTAATCCTAATATCAAATTTTTCAAATTATCAGCATTTATTTTAATAAATACCAACGTGGTATGAGAATTAATATTGTTGGGAATATTAATAGAAATTCAAATAAAAATATTAATAACAAGCTAACATTTAAGTGATTATCTATTACAAAGGTATAGATAATGGAAAGTCATAAGATTTATAAATTCTTAATTTTAGTGAGTTCAGAAAACACAGAACTAATATTTTACTATTTTTTTTACACTAAATGTTTTAGAAGTTTTCAAGCCAATAAAATATATCCCATTAGAATAATTATCAAGACTCATCTTATGAGTGGTTTTATAATCACCTAATAAAACATTCTCTTTATGAATTATTTGTGCGTTTGTATTTAATACTTGAATTTCTAAATTTTCGGAGTTATCAGAGTTTTCAAATTCAATAAAAAATGTTCCTGTGCTTGGATTTGGATGAATATTTAATGAAGCTTGTTGAATTTCATTTTCAATACCACTTGGACCTTGAATCAATTTTGAAACACCATTATTAGTAGCTATCCAAATATTATCCTCAGAATCAATAACAATCGCTCTGACATCAGGACTTGCAAGGCCATCTTCGGTCGTAAATGATGTCCATGTTGTGTTATCAAATTTACTTACTCCACCATGATATAAATAATCAGTAAAACATCCGAACCAAATATTTGCCTGTGAATCAAATTTAATTGATTGAACCCAATTATCTACTATACCTTCGTTTTCAGTAAAATTAGCAACCCAATTGTCATCTGCATCAAATTTTGAAAGTCCGAGTATTGTACCAAACCATTTTATACCATTATCATCAACAGCAACTGAATACACATTGTTATTAATCAGGCCATCGCTGTCATTTATGGTGGTCCAATTTGTTCCATCAAATTTGGAAACACCGCCAATAATAGTTCCAAACCATTTATTGTTTTGATTATCAATTGCAATGGACTTGACCATATTAAATGCTAAACCATCAGCAACCGTATAATTTGTCCAAATTTCACCATCAAATTTTGATACTCCACCAAAAGTTGCAAACCAAATATTGCCTTCGGAATCGGAAATTATTGAATTAATTTTATCATTTACAAGCCCATCTGCAGTGGTGTAATTGGTCCAATCATTACCATCAAATTTTGAAACTCCATAATATGTTCCAAACCACATATTTCCCTGCAAATCAACAGCAATTGCTTTTACATCATTATCAATTAATCCATCGTCTTCAGTAAAAGTTGTCCAATTGCTATTATCAAATTTAGAGACTCCATAATAAGTTCCAAACCACTTATTTCCTTGTAAATCAATCGCAAGACAAAGTACATTGTTGCTAACAAGCCCATCAGCCGTAGTATAAGTTATCCATGTTTCCTGTGCATGTGTTGCAGAAAAACCACCTACAATTACTAAACTAATAATAATGTTTTTAATAAATTTCTTCATGATAATATTAATATTTTTTTTGTGATTAATAATTTATTGCTTTGGATTTTAATAATATAAATTCCCTTCGGAAAATTTGAGATATCAATTTCTTCAATTTGTTTCAGTGAGGAATTGCTATTTTCCGGTATATTTTTTCTGTGCAAAATACAACCATCAATATTCATCAGTTGTAGTTCATACGATTCATTTCCAATATTTTCAATTTCAATAAAAACCTTCTCTTTTGCCGGATTCGGATAAACATTTACAACTAAAGAATTATAAATTTCATCAACACCTTCAAAACCTGAATTTTCAGAAGAAAATGTTGGAGGCATTTTTATAAAATCTCCTGTTCCATTTGGGAAACGACCGGTTGAAGTATCCTGATGTTGTGAATTAAATACAATACCATCAATAATTATTGTGTCAGGATTAACCAAATAAATTTCATCTCCTGAGGATGAAAGTTTAAAATTTGCATGAAGACCATTTTGTTCATCATTATCAGCCCAGATAATTAAATACTCGTTTGTGCTAATACTTGTGTCAGGAAAAGCCCATAGTGTCAGATCACTATTCATATCAGACAGAAAATAATCAATAAGCTCAATTTCAGTGTCACTATTATTATATAATTCAATCCAATCATCGTATTCACCATCCTGATCGGGAATTACAGAATCATTATCGGCTAAAAATTCATTTATTACAAGGCCTGTCTCAAAGTATGAGTTTGTAATTTTATAAAGTTCATATTCAGCTCTTCGGGGTGAGAATTTTCCTGCTAAATCATTTTCCGCATAAATATAATACTCAGAATTGTTCTTACCTGCTTGTACAGTGGCTCCGTAAACATTATCCCCGGCATTGCCATCATTATGATCACCATCATCGAACATTTCAATTTTTTGAAAAAGCCCAAACTCATCAGGCCGAAAAAACAGCATTACTGTATTTGCATCTTCAACTTCTGAGATAACAGTAATCGCTTCTCCACTTACCGGATTTACAGGCAAATGAGTCACGACTGAGATATTTGGTACAGACTGAAAACCGGTGTAATTCATCAAATATTCAAGCCGGGCTTCCATTAGATCAACAATACCCGGAAACACATCCATTCCACCGGTTCCACCAACTTCCGATTCCAAATTATTCAGAAAATCCTCGTAAGAATAGAATTTATTAAAATCATTTTGAACATTAATATCAATAAGATTTTGCATTGCCTGGCCTCTGATTTTATATTCTTCATTAGAAAAATTTTCATCCAAAATTGTTCGCATGTGAGCCAAAAACATTTTTCTATAAGTTTCATTTTGAATCAAATTGCTTATCAAAGGACGATGAGAGCTATTTAAATGTTGAAGAGGATCAAGTTCCTTGATCTGGTTAATCGAAAGCCCGAAATAATTTATGGCATCCGAATTACGAAAGCTTCCAAACGACATATTTAAATCCCAAATAATTGGATTAAATCTGTGATTATTATCAAAATACAAATAATAATTTTGTGAATAAGCAATATAACTATCAAGGTTAACCAAAACATAATTAATTGCATGCATCCATAATGTGCGGTTAACATTTAGAATTTGCTCAATGTTTTCAGGTGTTTCGTTAAGAATTTGAATTAATTCAAATAAGTCGCTCCAACCATAGTCCGATTCAATTTTATAATAAGGTGTATAGTTCAAAGAATCAATTCCATGGCAATATTCGAGATTTGCATTCTTGCCAAATGGATATTCCAGTTCTTCAGGTTCTCCTTTAAAGAAGCTGTTTTGGCGTGAGGAAAAATGTTTGGAAGTAAAATCTTTATTAACAGATTCTACGTTTGTATATAATCCCTGAAGTTCATCGTTTACATAAACGTTTGCAAAATTTGCTTCCGAAGCAGGCATATATTTTCGAATAATTTCATAAGAAAGCACCTCTCTTACAAAGGAAGGATCGTCAATAACATTACTGAGCTTAATTTTGTTTATACCGGAGTATGACTGATTGTCAATAACATAATCAAGCTTGATATTGAAAGGATTTTTAGGCCTGTCGGGATCACATGAACTATAACCTTTATACCTGATCCCCACACTATCCAATTCTGTTCCATCAATTATTACTTTTCCAAGCAATCGGTCACTACCGTTTAAAAAAAGGCTATCAAGTATTTCATCCCAGTTATCTTCTTCAAATTCAATCCTGATTTCCCTGACAGTATTTATATCATAAAAAATTTCCTGGCCATAAATGTTTGATGTAAAAATGTAAAGAAAAAATAATAATAAGTATCTATTAAAATAAGTTTGTTTCATTATAATTTAGTTATTTATAAACATCTAATTTGACTAGTGAATTCAGTATAAAAACTAAAGCTTTTGGGCTAAAGCCCACTAATTGTTTGGTTTTCAATAACCCCACCCTTAAGGGTGGGGTTAGTTATGATCTTACCAACCTGGGCTTTAGCCCGAACTATTAAATTATCCATACCTTTTTATACTGAACTCACTAGTTTTTAATCAAAAGTTTATTTCTACAAACTTTCTTATTGTAAATGGTAAATTCAATATTTACAATATACACACCTTTTTCGAATTGCGACAAATCTATTGTGTTTAAATTCGTTACATTTTTAATAATTACCCCTAAAGTATTGAAAATTACAATTTCACAATTTGAGTTTTCCAAAATATCAATATCAACAGAGAAAACTCCATTTGTTGGGTTTGGATAGATATCAAAATTAAAATCTGGCACATTTAGCTCATTAATTGAAAGTTGACTTAATCCAGAATAGTCTGGAGCATAACGATAAGCTCTCGTACAAGAGCCACCAATATTAAATTCCCAAACAATATCTTCATCAGGTGAGATTTCAATTAAATTACCTAAAGGTCCTTCGCAAATTAATGTATTACCATTGGGAAGACGTTGAGCACCTGATAAATGAAGAGCAAAATGAGGTGTGAAATACTCCCAGGATTGATTTTCAGGGCCAAAAGCAGAACCAGGATTTATTAAATAATTTCCGAAAGCATCGGTAGGTGGAATAATTTCTTCGATGCTTGAAGCATTCCCGCCTGGCCTTCCTTCGCCATTGTTAAAAATTAAAATATTTCCTTCACCCTCAAGTCCATCCGCTATCCATTGTGAATCATGGCAAACATAAAATTTTTTATCAGATGAACTACCACAATTATAAGCTTGCGGATTACCCCAGCGATATAGAAAATCGCCGCCCATTCCTCTATCTCCTCCCGTATGTACGGCAGCCTCCTCAGTTGTTGTACTATGGTCAATTATATAAAATTCATTTAGGGTATGTGAGCTAATAACTATTTGATCAAGCTCTTCATTATAATTAATTGCATTTGTATGAAGCCAGTCATACCCACTTGATTTTTTGTCACCAAAAAAGTTAATATTCATTAACTCAGGATGGTCGGTAACTACGCCATAATTTTCTTTAGTTTGATCGTAATCCTGAACTAAGTGATCCCAGAGATGCCATTCCCATACTATATTTCCTGTGGCCGTTCCTGTTTGTTCAACTTCAACAATATGTAAAGGCCAAATTTCCTGTGTATTTTCACTTCCTGCAATTTTAGCTTCAGAAGCAGTTTTCTTCTCCCATGCAATTAATAGAACATTACCGTTGGGCATAGCTTCAATATCATGATGTTGGCAAACATTTGTAGTTGAATAGATATAATCCCAGATTAGATTTCCATTCCAATCAATTTTTTGTATCCTACCTCCTGCTGCTGCTCCGTTAAGGTAAATATTATTGTAACGACCACACCGCAAAAGAGTTCCGTCCTCAAGAAGATAAACATTATCGGAAACAGAGCAATTGCAGGCCCATGAGTGAGCGATATTTCCATCCATATCAATCAAATAGGCTGTATAACTTCCCAACGGATTGTATAAAGTGTAACCGGAAAAAGCACTCTGAGCTGAAGTTTCAACTAAAAAGGATTGAAGTAATATTAAAACTACTGAAATGAAAATTTTTTTATCGAACATAATGATATGTTAATAATTATTAAGTTTATACTTTTTAATCATTAATATAGACGATTAAACACATGTATGGTTTAATTTAAAACTTAAATATTGTGGTTCTATTTGATTTATTGTGGGTAATTCACTCATGAGTCCGGTCTATAAACCCATTTCACGCAAAGACAGCAAAAATTTAACGCTAAGATCGCAAAACAAATATTCATATAATCAATCTTTTGCGTGTTTTGCGATTCGTCTGCTAGCTTTGCGTGAACCATTTTCATCTCTTTTTATACTGAACTCACTCATGAATTATTTTATCTGAATACTCATCATTTTCTACTTTAATGTATATATAATACTACCCTTATAAATTTAATAATTAGTTTCATAATACAAATCCTCCGTTCATTAATAAATTAACTTTTCAACTTCTAAAACAAATTCATCTAAAAATTGCACATCTGTTGGCCTGCCTGTATTAATAAGCCTACTCAACTTCTTATTTTGCTGTATTTTATCGTTAAATGAAGGTATATTTAAAGTACTCATTGTCCTTGCAATAACTAAGCAGGCTGAGTGTTTAGTCAGGTTTCCAAAATTTTGAGGATTCTCCTCCTTCATCTTTAATTTTTCAATTAATATTTTTATTAATTGAATTCTCCTCTCTTCGCTTAATGATTCTAAAATGTCATAGTTACATAATAACATTTCAATTCCAAAATATTGAAATACACCTTCATATTTCTCTTGATCCTTATAAGTCTCATCAAATTTTTCAGGGTGCATATTTTGGTAATGATCAATTAATATCTCTCCTAAATCTTCCCTTGATAGTAATTCTTGAAATCCGTTAAACGAACTAACTACCTTTTCGAATCCATCAAACATATTATTGCATGCAAGAGTATTTATTAGCCCGGGATAATTTAAACATGTAACAATTAATCCTTTGGTAGATATTTTACATAAGATAGAGTCCGGTATTTGTAAAACATTTATCCTTTCTTCATTATTTGAAAGATTTTTCCATTCTTCCATTCCAGGCTTAACCGGAAATTCATAAGTCTCATATGGTGAGGTATAGTAATGGTGGTATCCAGATACAGGGATCGGATCCACACTAATTATGAAATTTGATTTTGATTTCAAATTATCTACAATTTTTGGTTTATTACGTTGTATTGCTTTACCATTTGGGCTCAATTCTGCCCGTCTGAAAATTTGTTTATTTTCAATATAAAACAAAATTTGTTTTATTCTTCCACAAAAATTAAATGTAGCTTTATAATTAAATTTATTATACTCTGCACTGTCTTGGTTTGTATAAATTAATTCATTAATAATATTTATGCTGTCTAAATTTAAATTAATACATCCTTTCCTTTCAAGTAATTGATTGAAATCTAAAAATAGATAGAGCTTAATAAGATCATTAATTGTAAAGTAGGATCTTGAACCTAACTCTTTAGTTAAAACATTAATTTCCCACTGATAACAAATGGTGTCACTATTATAAAGATGAAGTTGTTCAAATAGCACTGAATTTTCTGAATACTTGCCTTTTACAATAAAAAAATCAACACCAGGTAATACTTTTTCAAATACCTGATGGGATATTTTTTCTTTGCTTGTAATAATATTAATTTTATTATAATCAATTAGTTCTTCATTTGTTTGAGAAAGTGCAGAATTAGATAGAAATATTATTAACAAAAAATTAGTAATCTTTAGTATTTTTTTCAACTCTACTCCCCCTTTAGTTTGTTATTCTTATTTTTTCTGTGATTTGAGTTTACCTAAACACAGATATATTACAAATATACAAAATAATTATAATGTAAGAAGAATTTGGATAAAATGTATTTTGATTTTTTCAACCCCGTTGGGGTTATAGATGTGTTTTTCACTTTTTTAACCATAGGGGAAATTAATACACCGGTGGATTTGTATCATCCTCATCGAAATAGAGGTTAATATCATAAATATCCTCAAAACTTTTCAACTCACGGATTAACTCCGTTCCTTTTGATTTGCCTTTTAAGGATACCTGATAATAAACTTCCATATCATTATCCTTGCCAATATTCTTGATATTAATTAGTTTTAGGCGGCGGCAATGTTTATTAATGATTCCCCCGAGCTTTATTTCATTTTCATGAGTAGCATTATATGAAATTTGCAACAAATGCCCCCGTTTGCGTGGATTACCAAAATTAAAAACATCCAAACTAATAATTATCAAACAAATAACCAGTGTTGAGATTATTGCAACCAAATGTAAACCTACACCGGCAGCCATACCGATTGTAAGTGTTAAAAATATGAAAACAATATCCGAAACATCTCTAACGGCTGTACGAAATCTGATTATCGACATTGCTCCGACAAGTCCAAATGCTCGTGCAAGGTTATTGCCAATTACAAGAATTACAACGGAAGTAATTAATGTAAGCAAAATTAGAGAGTTAACAAAAGAAACTGAATAATTCGCTCCTTTATAAACGAATCTGTAAACTATAGAAATTATCAAGCCACAGATCAATGCAACAATAAGATTGGTAATTATTTCAAAAATTGTTACCGGGAATAAATCTAAATTTTGAAAATCATCTAACATTAGGGGAAGTTTTTTTTATTTTACCATTTTGAATTGATGAAAAAATCCGGTTTATTACATTTCTTAACAATATCATGTGAATCCAGGCACATCGTATATTTTGAGGCAGCTTGTTTTCTCAGGCCTAATTTACCGATAACCGGTATCATCCATGTAGGGAAAGTATCGTTAAATTTTACCTCCATAATAAAATTGTTTTGCAAAATATGTTTTGCTTTTTCATCATTATATAATTCATCAATGGCGGGAAAAGGAATACTTCGTAAGTTTTTATCAAAAGTTATTCTTATAGTTGGATCAAATTTATAAAGATATGGTTCGCGTTCATAAACAACAAGTACTACAGGCCTCAAGTTTTTACTAAAAACCTGATAAAAAAAACGTTTTGAATTATCTCCTAATTCAGGAAATTGCTTACTATTCAAAATATATCCGTTAATTCTGCTATCAGCAAAAATTTCTTTGGCATGTTTGAATATAGTAGCGGCCCGATGTTTCATAATTGGAACATTAAATTTCCTTTTTATTTCAAAGAAAACCGTGTTATCGGGGTCTTCGCAATTATAAGCTCTAAGTCTAACTTTTTTTCTATTTTTTATTCCTTCTATCTTTTCGAAATAAAAATCAAAAGACGGTGAATCAAAATATATACTTTTTACGGTGTATTCATTACCTTCTCTGCCTACAGCATATTTGTCAAGGTTCATGTAAGGCAAAATCATTTTTCTCAATTCAATGATTTTACTAGTTGGAATTATATATTTATATTCGTATCTTAACATTTTCTAATAAACAAAATCCATTGTTCGCATACAATATTCAAATAATGAAACATCATCACAAGCGATTTTACATTGAACGGCCATTCCTCTTGAAATATTATCATTATTATCAGCAATAGCTTTAATAAAAAAAATCTGATGACTCCCAATTGACTCAACTTTGTCGTTAATTTGCAATAGACTTGCAGTATTTATTGCGTTATCACCGGCAATTTCAAAATTAATTGAAGAAAGAGAATCAAGATGTTTTCGATTTTTTAATTGAATAGCTATTTTCAATATATATTCATTATTATCGGAAATACTAAAATATTGCCCTAAAACCGGAGAAAAATTAATAATCCCAGATCTTGGACTAATTATAAAATACTGGTCTTTTTGATTTTCTAATATTTCAATATTTATTTTGATTGAATTAATTTTTTCGTTAATTAAGTTAATTTCAGAAGGTTTATCACCGCTTTTTAATGATAACAGTTCATTTTCTAAAATATTAAGATTTATTTTGGCTAATTGATAAACGTTTTCAACCTGATCAAATTCAGCGGCTGAGATAACACTATCCTGAAATAAGGTTTGTTGTCGCAAAAATGTTTTTTCGTCTAATTTTAATTGCTGTATTGCATAATCATATTTTTTTTCAGCTTCATTTATGATTGATACTTTTTCGCCTGATTTTAGCACATTTAGAGATGCCTTTTCTACTTCAATTTCGCTACGAAGTTCCGTTAATTTATTTTCTATATCGAAAGAATGTATAAATGCAATTGTATCACCTTTATTAATTTGTTGACCGGAAATCAGTTGCGGGTTGATATTAAGTTCAGCAATATCACCCCTTTCAAATTTGTAATTTGTTAAATTATTAATTACATTAGTTTTATTATCATATATTACGCTAATGAAACTATCATCCTGACCTGTCATTAAAACCCATTCCTGTGAAGGATAAATTCTGGCCGTGGATTTGAATGTATATGGAATTTTGAATGGAATTATAAAAACAATTATAATAGATAAAAAGAAAAGTAATAATATGATTTTTTTAGTAATTCTCATTTTTGTAATCAAACAATTTATTTGAGTTTCTAATAAATAATTAAAACATTCAAAGAAATATTTTTTATTAAACTTCGATTATTTCAAATTCTTTGCTAATTTATATCTTTTTTGTAACATTTTCGTAATAATAGACAGTAATTGTATGTAAAAGGTTTATTCAAATGAGAAAAATATTTAAAAATACCTGAGTTTAATGTCTTATTATGCTTTGTATTTTTTTTCATTTTAGTCATTTTAATAAAGAATAAGCAAAATTTAACAAAATATTATTGTTTCACAATTTTCTTCACCTCGTTAAGATAGTTACCCGAGAAGCATACAAAATATACTCCCGGAGGAAATTCTTTCAAATCAATTTGTTTTGTAACACAATTATTTAGCCCATCAAACTCAAATGCATCACAAACATTTCCATGTAAATCCTTGATTTCAACTTTTAAATCACAACTTATCTCTGTAATTGAAATATTGAATATTCCTTCAGATGGATTAGGGAAAATCGAAATACTTGAATTATTTCCACTCAAATCACTATTTGAAACATGAAACATTGAATATTCCCCATCCTTTAGCGGAAAAACTTCTTCCATATATGCATCTCCATAAGGATTTAAGAGATTATAATCACTCAAAAGATACTCTTTATTTTCACTTCTATCCCATATCCTTATTGTAGGTATATTTCCAACTTTATATAAATTACTGAAAACAGGAATAGAATTGTCAAGAACATTATCCGAAATTACAGTTCCGGCACCAACAAGTTGTATGCCATCGAAAACGGCAACTTCATCACCAATATTTAATCCTGAAAAATAAATTGTAAAAACCGGATCTGCTGCATTTCCATCCTCAATGACAAAATGAGATGCTGAATTTTCTTTTTTGGAGACAAACTTTTTATCTGTTTGGGAATATATTAATTCACCATCAGCAAGCATTTTTATTAAGTACCCCTCGCCGGGATTAGCATTACCAATACCGTTTACCCAAATCGGGCCAATTTTCCTTAGCATTTCGCCAACTGAATTTCTAATGTAACTAAGATTATCATTTAGAATATTATTAAACGCTATTAAAGCATCTTCAGAATATAAAGGAAGATAACTAACAAATTGAAATCCTTCATTCAAAGCAATAGGAGTAAATGGATCAATTTCAGCACCTTCAAGTTCAAGTGTTTCAGGGCCAATCATTTTAAATAAATATCCTTCAGTTGTTATCCAGTCGCCGATTCCATTTACCCAATTCGGTCCGATTTTTCTCAGCATCCCCCCTTCCGAATCTCTTACATAAACAAGATTATCTCCTAAAATATCTTGCAAAACGGTAAGCATATCAGGGTCTTCAAATTCAATTCTGGTAGAGACAAAATTAAAACCGTCTGATATATTTATTTGCTGTTGCACAGTTGGCAGCAGTTGACTTAAACCCGGATAATAAGGTGAGTAACGATATGCTCTCGTGCATTGTCCACCGGTTGTATATGACCAAACAATCTCTTCATCCTCATTGATTTCTACAAAATAACCACTTGTACCCATAATTACAAGTGTGTTACCATTAGGCAGTCTTTGTGCTCCCGATAAATGATTGGAATAAACCGGTGTTGCATAAGTCCATGAAAGTTCTTCCGGGCCAAATGCCATTCCTGATTCAATCGAATAATTATAAGTGTTTTCAATTGGAGGTTCAATAACATCCACAGATGAATAATCTACTCCAGGGCGGCCTTGTCCATTATTAAAAACCATAATATTTCCTTCACCTTCAAGGCCTTCAGGTATCCAATGAGCGTTATGAATAACATAAAATATTCTATCTGATGAATTTCCTCTGTTATAATTCTGGGGATTTCCCCAGCGATATAAAATATCGCCTCCCATTCCTGCATTTCCACCTGAATGACTTGTTGCTTCCTCGGTTGTAGTGCTATGGTCAATAATATAAATTTCGTCCATAAAATGTGAACTAAAAACTATCTGATCCAATTCAGCATTATAATCAATTCCATTTGCATGAATCCAATCACCACCGGGCGGGTCAATATTGTCACCCTGACAATTAATATCAACCAATTCAGGGTGATCTGCAACTACTCCATAATTATCTTTTGTCGGATCATGGTCCTGAATTAAATGGTCCCATAAATACCATTCCCAGACTATATTTCCTGTTGTAGGCCCTGTTTGCTGAACTTCAACAATATGCAACGGCCATATCTCCTGATATGATGAACTTCCTGCCTGAACAGCTTCAGCGCCAGTTTTTCTTTCCCAGGCTATCAATAAAACATTTCCATTTGGTAATAGTATTATATCATGGTGTTGACAATGATTATAATTTGAGTAATTATATTGCCAGACCACATCACCTTCCCAATTCATTTCCTGGATGATTCCCCCAACAGCACCTCCGTTAAACTGGGCATTCGGGTCGTGGCCCGTACGAAGAATACTTCCGCTTTCAAGCAAATAAACTGTATTTGCAACAGAATAGTTCGATTGCCATGAATGAGCAATAGATCCTTCCATATCAATCAAATATGTAGTATGTGATCCATTGTTGTTATACAATGTATAACCCTCGAAAGCATTTTGAGCAGTAAGAGCCATAATGCAAAAAACATTAATAAATATTATTAATATTCCTTTCTCTTTTAACCTGAAATTTTTCATAAGTTTAATTAAGTTTTACAATTTATTTATAATAGACAGCCATTTGATGTTAAAGGTTTAATCTGAGTAGCAAATATTTTCATTTCTAATTTTATTTATAATTATCTGCAATAATAAAGCAATGATTTATTGAAAAAAAATCTTTTCAATGGTTCCGTTGTTTTTATCAATAGAAATTGGTAATCTGTCAATGAATAAGAAATCTGAATTCAGAATGTATAATAATTCGGCTTTATTATGTACAATTAGATCATTTCATTTCATTTCAGATGGGCAGGCAATCGACAATCAAAAATAATTAATTGATTTAGAAGTGTACTTATTGCATCACCTCACGCATTAATTGAACAACCTCACCCTGCAATTGTGTCAGCATCCTCTGCAATTGTGTCAGGTCACGCATCAATTACATAATCTCACGCACCAATTACACAATCTTCCCCTGCATTTACGCCAGCTTACCATGCAATTACGTCAGGTCACGCATCAATTACATCACCTCTCATCGCAATTTCTTCACATCCATTTGCAATTGCAACTCCACCCGCCGCAATTGAATTATCTCAAACATCAATTTCTTCAACTCCAAAACATTTTTCAAAAACTTACAATGAAATCTCATCAACTCAAGTCTCGATTCCACCATTCCATCACTCCTTCTCCCCAGTACTCCATCTCCCCCACTCTCCATCACTCCATCACACCATTATACATTTATTCCTTTACACCCTTATTACTTAGGTTCTATTCAATAATAATTTTTTTAGTAGAAATTTCTTTTTCGGTTTCAATTTGAACAAAGTAAATTCCCGAACCATAAGTTGAAGTATTGATGGTAACTTCCAAGTCGCTAACATTGATATTATAAATAGTTTGGCCAATAAAATTCATTACTTTAACATTTAATACCTTATAATTGGAATTAATATTCATAACATCTGTTACAGGATTAGGAAAAATAAAAATATCTGAATTATTATTCGATAAATTAACTGTTGAAAAATGCAGCATAGAATATTCCCCATCCTTTGACGGAAAAACTTCTTCCATATATGCATCCTCATAAGGATTTGAAAAAATTATTTCATTCAATATATATTCTATATTTTCATTTTTATTCCAAACTTTTATTGAGGGTTTGTTTCCAGCTTCAAATAGATTGCTGAAAACAGGAATAGAATTCTTAAAAATATTATCAGAAACTACAACACCGACTCCAACTAAATTATTATTATCATAAACTCCTATTTCATCACCTATATCAAAAGTTCCTTGTTCAAAATAAATTGTCCAAACCGGATCATAAGGATTGCCGTCAATGAGTTTAAAATGTTTAGGAATTGGGGTTAAATTTGCAATCAGATTATCTGATATTTCAGGATAAATAAGCACATCCTCAGCATTCATTTTTACAAGATAGCCTTCATTTGGAATTAAATCACCAATTCCGTTAATCCACGTAGGCCCGATTTTACGAAGCATTTGTCCGGTAGAATTCCTAACATAAATAAGATTATCTAAAATATCAGTAAATGCATCCAACGCATTCATGGGATTTTCAGGTAAATAACTAACGAATTGAAATCCTGTAATCAGATCAATTGGTGTTTGTGGATCAATCACTTCACCGGAAATTGAAAATCCATCTTCGCTATTCATCTTGAATAAATAACCTTCGGTAGTGATCCAGTCGCCTATACCATTTACCCAGTTCGGGCCGATTTTTCTTAGCATATTTCCTACAGAATTTCTTACATAAACAAGATTTTCATTCAAAACATTTTCTAAAACATCCATTATATCCGGGTTTTCGGGAATAAATCGTGAGGACACAAATTGAAAACCCTGTGAAAGAGTTATTTGCTGTGCAAATGATTGATTATCTGCTCCAAATGTAGGTGGCATAAATTGAAAATCACCTGTGCCATTTGGAAATCTTCCGAAAGTGGTATCAGTAAGCTGTTCACCAAATTGGATACTATCTATAGCAGTCAAGTCAAAACTAGATAAAATAATTTCTTCTCCTGATTTTGATAATTTGAAATTTGCATGAAGTCCCTCCTGCTCCTCATCATCATCAGCCCAAACAACAATAAAATCATTTGCTCCGATGGTGGTATCAGGAAATAACCATTTATCAGGTTCGCTAAAATCATCCGACACAAACATTCCTCCCATAAAAATTTCCTGATCAGTATTATTAAATAATTCAAACCAGTCATCATACTCGTCATTCTGATCAGGAATAACGCTATCATTGTCAGCTAAAAATTCATTTATAACAATATCCCCAGGCAAAATTTCATCACCCTGCACCAAATATGAATAAGAATCAAATTCAGCTTTTTCGGGTGAAAACATAGCAGCATCATTGTTTTCTGCATAGATATAATAATAAACTGTGATTGCCTGAGAAACAGGTAATATCATCGCTCCAAAAATATCATCATTAGCCGTACCATCGTGATGATTTCCATCGTCAAGCATTTGAATATTGCTAAAAGGAGCAAAACGCTGTGTTTTGTAATTTAAGTAACACACATTGGAATTGGTGATGACGGCAGTTATCCATACTGTATCTTCGGAGTTTGGAAATTCGGGTAAACATAATACATTTGTTATTTCAGGGCCTTGCTTTGTTAATTCAGGATGATTTAAAAGATGAAAAGTCCTGCCGTCCATCAACACATTTATGCCGGGTATCATTCCATTTCCAAAGCCAATATTTTGATCCAGTGCAATTAAAAAATCCTGGTAAGTATAAAGAAGATTCGGGTCATTATACACGCAAGTATCAATTAATTGCTGCAATTCGACAGTCCTGTTTTTCATAGCATCGGTCAAAAGAAAATCCTTGTAGATCGTCCTGTAATGAGCATAATATTTGTTCCAGTATTCCGGAATACCAAGCAGTTTGCTTATCAGCGGCCTATCAGGATTCAAATAATTCCATTTAGTTGATAAATGAATCATTTGATCAAGGTTTAATGGAGGCCCTTGTCCTCCGTTTTTAAACACTCCAAAATTTTCATTTAAGTCCCAACTAATTGTATTGAAGCGATTAAATTCATCTTCGTAAACATAGTAATTATGTCCGCTCCCTGTATAACTGTCAAAATTCACAAAAATATTATTAAAGACAAGCATCCACAAAGCCCTGTCGATATTTAACATTTGGTGGGCATTTACCGGATTTTCATTTAATTCTAAAATAAGATTCATGAGTTTCGTCCAGCCATAATCTGATTTGATTTCATAAGATTGCTCATAACAAATCGTATCATCACCCATATAAATCAAAGGCGAAGCTATTCCTACAACAGCCAGACAACCGGCAGGCGGTGGTTCAGGAGTACCGGTAATTGTAATCGGATCACATTTAAAAAAGCTGTTTTCGCCTGATCCAAAATGCTCTCCAACAAAATCCTTGTCAATAGATTCAACGTTTGTGTAAAACCCAAAAATGTTTCCGTCGATATATAAAAAAATAAAATTTGCTTTTGATGCCGGTATGTAGTTTCGCAAAATCTCATACGAAAGCACTTCTCTGATACACGAAGGATCTTTGAACATATTTGACAGTTTCAGTTTTTTCACTCCGTAAACATCCTGATCTTTAACAAAATCAATTTCAATATTAAATGGGTTTTTCACCCTGTCGGGATGATACGAACTATTGCCTTTGTATCTGACACCAACACTATCGTAAGTAATGCCGTCAATAATTAAATCTGCCAATATCCTGTCCTCATTATGGTTCAAGATCATCGTATCTAAAATAAAATCCCAGTTTTCATCATAGAAGTTCATGTTGATTGTCCGAATATTATTTATATCGTACAAATCCTGAGCTGATGAATAAATGTTAAAAAACATAAAAGCAAAAACGAAAAAAGTAAGTAACCTGTTCATAAATATTATAGTTTAATTTTTAAAATATCCATTTTAGACAAAAATAGTAATAAAAGGTTTAATACTGAATAGACCATAATGATTTTTGATTAAATGCTTAAATGATTGAATGCATGAATGATTAAATATGCCACTGGTTCATATATTTGTTAGTCAGGATTTGACTTGAAAGTTTACGATTGATGGTTTTTGATTGAAAGCCAATGACACACTTACACTAAAGTTTCGGTGGACAGGCAATCAATGACCCACCTACGCTAAAGCTTCGGTGGGCAGGCAATCAAATAAAAAAGCCGCTAAAACGTGAATGGTATTAGCATATTAGCGGCATAAAAATTTTTTAGTGCAAATTTGTGAAATTCGTGTCTTTTTATTAGTTATGGCTGGAAACTAATTAATTACAATTTTCTCAATCTTAAATAAATTCCTACCCGTAAAGCTTATAAAATAAACTCCAAAAGGTAATTCTTTCAAATCAAGTTGTTTTGATGTAAATCCCGTAATTCCTGTGAATTCAAAATTACAATAATCATAGATTAGTAGCAAACATATTTTTTTTTATAAAAATTATCTTATTTTTGGATAATTTAATATAAACATTATAATTATGAATTTTGAAGCATTATTTCTCGGGCCACAAGCAGAGAACCATAAATTTTTTAAAGAAATACTCAATTTTTTAATAGATGAACATGTTCATTGGCGACGAAATTTCCATCCAAATGATATACAAAGTATTACTTTGCAAGATCAAGGACAGGAAGATTTTATTACAACACAACAAAAAATCCAGGAAACACTTCTACAATTATCATCAGCATTAAAACAAAGCTCTCTTCCGTGGCACTCTCCCCGATATTTAGGACACATGGTTTCAGACTTACTAATGCCTGCTCATTTAGCATATATTCTGACAATGCTCTATAATCCCAACAATGTTGCATGGGAGGCATCACCGGCTACAACCAAACTTGAACTTCAGGTTGGAATTGAACTTGCCCAAATGATAGGATTTGATAAAGACAAAGCATTTGGCCATATTACCTCCGGAGGAACAGTTGCAAATATTGAAGCCCTGTGGATTGCCCGAAATTTAAAATCAATTCCTTTTGCAATAAAAAAGGTAAGGCCAGATTTGGTTGAAGGAATGTCGGATAAAATGTTAATGAATTTTTCACCACGAAAAACTCTCGAATTAGTAAGGATGGTTGATGAACAGATTGATGAGATTAAAAAATATTCTGTTCGGGGCGAGGGAGTCAAATCATTTGAAATAGGAAAAGTTTTTGTGCCGGGAACAAGACACTACTCATGGGACAAAATGGTTGACATTCTTGGAATTGGTGCCAACAATCTTGTTGTTGTTAATGTTACAGACAACTACCGCATGGATATAAATGATCTTGAAAAGAAAATTCAAGAAACTATTGATAATGGAGAACATATTTTGGCTGTTGTTGGAGTTGTTGGGACGACAGAAGAAGGAACAGTTGACCCGATAGATGAAATTGTTGCTTTAAGAAAAAAATTTGAAGCAAAAGGAACGTCTTTTTATATACATATTGATGGTGCTTATGGAGGATATATAAGAAGTTTATTTATTGATGAATCGTATAATTTCATACCATACAATGAATTAAGACATTCACTACACGAGAAAAAAATTATTGAGGAATCATATAATTATCCACCTATGGAAATTTATAATTCTTTTAAGTCATTTGAAGATGTTGACTCTGTTACTATTGACCCTCACAAATTAGGTTATATTCCATATCAGGCCGGTGCAATAGTTTTTCGCGACAAGCATGTTAGAAATATTATTTCATATTTTGCTCCATATATTTTTGAAGAAGGAAACGAATATCAAAATCCCTTATTACTTGGCAGCTATATTCTTGAAGGTTCAAAATCGGGAGCAGCAGCCGCTGCTGTTTGGACAGCAAATAAAGTAGTAGGCTTACACCTTGACGGATACGGGAAAATAATCGGAGAATCAATCGAAGGTGCTTTGCGTTTATACAATATGATGATAGAAAGAAGTGAATTTAAGGCAAAGGATAAATTATATCGAATTGTTCCTTTATTAAAACCCGATACAAATATTGTAATGTATGCATTCAACGAAGTTGGAAACGAGAGTTTAGAAGAAATGAACATTCTTAATAGAAACATTAAGGAAAAGTTATATTACAAACCCGGGAAATTTGCCCAACAATACGAATTTATGATATCTTCGACATCATTTTCATTTGACGACTATAAAGATATTCCGTTGCACTTTCTAAAAAAGTTGTCAATCCCTGAAAGCGAATGGAAAAAAACTCAAGAAGTATTTATTCTTCGATCAACAATTATGAGTCCGTATCTGACATTAGATTTTACCGAAATAGACTACCTTTCAAAACTTTTCGAATGCTTTGAGAAAATATTATTAGAAATATAAATGGGTGAATGATTGAATATGCCACTGACCTATCCGCCGTAATACTATGGAAGGCGGGTTCACAGATTATAAATTATGAAATTTTGGGGGTTAGGGATTAATGTGGAGATAAGGTATGCCTTGTCTCTACAATATGCATTATCTCTGCATCAGTAATAATTTATTTGACAACCAATTACTATCAAATTACTATCAATGACAATCAATGACCCACCTACGCTAAAGCTTCTGTGGGCAGGCCATTGAATGACAATCATTTTATTGAAGGCATAATACTGAAAAATAGTTGGTAAAAACCATTGAAGCTATTTATTTACATAGCTTTACAGAAGTTTTATGAAATTGGTTTCATAAAACTTTT